>Ga0265797_10003257_pt1 | contig 26224 bp, 26 predicted proteins | sample P2T30metagenome_FD_192433 | JGI IMG/M metagenome (GOLD analysis project Ga0265797, IMG submission 192433) | Plant litter microbial communities from East Loma Ridge, Irvine, California - P2 T30 | ecosystem: Environmental > Terrestrial > Plant litter > Unclassified | place: USA: California... | reverse complement strand
ACGCTTCGGCAGGGAGGCCGTTGGGTTGCATATGGCTATGTCAGCAGGGTCTGACGTCTTGGTGCAGCTGGACCGCCACCAAAAAATGAGCCATAGTGATGACGGTTTGGCGGGGACCTTGGTAGCCGCCGCTGCGTTTCATCCAAATCTTCCGCCATGCCCCAAAACCACACAACAAATCTGTAACCTCAACACCTGCGGCACTTGTCCACGCCCCTCCAATTTGCCTTTTCCGGTACGCGCGCTTTTGATCTGCAGTGAAACGGCCTCTCCCGCGCTCCACTGCCTTCACGTCGCCACGCGAAACACGGCGCCCGCCCCCAGTCCTTGTCGCAACCAGTCTCGACCACAACACTCGACCAGGATGCCTGTCGTTCCGAGCGACAAGCTGGTGTCGCTGCAGCAGGCGGCTGATGGCATCAGGAACATTTGCATCCTAGCTCACGTGGTAGGTCGACTTGCTGATGCGCGTGAACGCGACATGTGCTGAATGCGGCAGGACCATGGCAAGACGTCCCTCACCGATGCCCTCATAGCCACCAATGGCATCATCTCCCCCAAACTCGCTGGCAAGATCCGCTACCTCGACTCGAGACCCGACGAGCAGTTGCGCGGCATCACCATGGAGTCGTCCGCCATCTCGCTATACTTTTCCCTGCTGCGACGCTCCGCGCCCGACGCACAGCCAGAGCCCAAGGAATTCCTCATAAACCTTATAGACTCGCCGGGACACATAGACTTCAGCTACGAGGTCTCTACCGCATCACGTCTCTGCGATGGCGCTGTCGTGCTTGTAGACGCCGTAGAGGGCGTGTGTAGTCAGACTGTCACAGTGCTGCGACAGTCGTGGATAGAGAAGCTGAAGCCTTTGCTCGTCATTAACAAAATGGACAGGCTAATCACAGAACTCAAGATGAGCCCTGGAGAGGCATACACACATCTGAGCAAGCTGCTCGAACAGGTAAACGCCGTCATGGGCAGCTTCTACCAAGGCGAGCGCATGGAGGACGACCTCCGATGGCGCGAGAAGATGGAAGAGAGACTAAACGCTGCAGCTGAGAATACTGACACACGATCCTCATCCATACCAGAGAACGGTGAAAGCATCGATACCACGAGCACACCCGCCGAGTACGAGGAGAAGGACGACGAAGACATCTACTTTGCCCCAGAGAAGAACAACGTCATCTTCGGTAGTGCCATCGACGGCTGGGCATTCACGGTAAGACAGTTCGCCAGCCTGTACGAGAAGAAACTAGGCATCAAGCGCTCCATTCTCGAAAAGGTACTATGGGGCGACTTTTACCTAGACCCCAAGACGAAGCGCGTACTCAGCTCCAAGCATCTCAAGGGTCGCCATCTTAAGCCCATGTTCGTCCAGCTCGTCCTAGATAACGTGTGGGCCGTATACGAGGCCACTACGGGAGGTAACAACGGGAAGGGGTGCGTGGATTTCCTTTCCTTGCGTGATTCATGTCCATGTATCATAGCAATATACTTATACTTTTCATTACAGAGATCCTGCTATGGTCGAGAAGATTACCAAGTCACTCAACCTTAACGTTCCAGCACATATCATGCGTTCTCGCGACCCGCGCGCACTCCTAATGGCACTCTTCGCAGCTTGGCTTCCACTATCAACCGCCCTCTTAGTTTCAGTCACCGAATATCTACCCGCCCCCTCCAAAGCGCAAGCCGAACGCATGCCCGAAATCATCGATAGCTCGCCAGGTGCCGATTACGTTGCACCAGAAGTGCGCGACGCCATGACCAACTTCAAGGCCTCCAAGGATGACCCTGTCGTAGCCTATGTCAGCAAGATGATCTCAGTGCCTTCTAGCGAACTACCTCAGAACAAGCGAAGAGGTGGCGCACTCACAGCTGAAGAGGCAAGGGAGATGGGACGGAAGAAGAGGGCAGAGATTGCCCGGCAGCAGGCTATCGCCAACGGCGAGGACGCTGACATCGGTGGAGTCACAGACGCATTAAGTTCTGCTGCTATTGGAGAAACCGAGACGCCTGTAGAAGAGACACCAGTGCCCGACGTAGAAGCCGAACACCTCATCGGATTCGCACGTATCTTTTCTGGTACCTTGAGTGTTGGCGACGAAGTGTACGTTCTTGGCCCTAAATTCACCCCCGCGAACCCACACGCCTCTCCGGAGCCACAAAAGGTCAAAATCACTGCGCTGTACCTGATGATGGGTCGCGGTTTGGAGCCATTGACCTCGGTGCCTGCCGGTGTCGTCTTTGGCATTGGTGGACTCGAGGGCCACATCCTAAAGTCCGGCACTCTCTGCTCCCAGCTTCCTGGATCCGCCAATCTTGCTGGTATTCAGATGGGCTCAGAACCTATTGTGCGCGTTGCGCTCGAGCCTGAAAACCCATATGATCTAGACAAGATGATCAAGGGCTTGAAGCTACTTGTCCAGAGCGATCCATGTGCTGAATACGAGCAACTGCCTAGCGGAGAACATGTCATCTTAACAGCTGGCGAATTGCATCTTGAGCGATGTCTGAAGGATCTTCAAGAGCGATTTGCAAAGTGCGAAATCCAGGCTGGCGAACCCATTGTGCCATACCGAGAGTCAATAGTGGCTGCAACCGAGATGAACCCACCCAAAGACCCTAATCTACCACGAGGAACAGTCATTGGCGAGACTGCTAGCAAGCATGTTTCTGTTCGCTTACGAGTTCGCCCACTACCAGCCAGTGTGACAGAATTTCTGGGCAAGAACGCGGGTGCGATCAAGAAGTTGTACTCGGAGCGACGAGCCGAAGACGAAGGAGAGCATCGCGTGCACGGTGCTGAGGATGATGGCATACAAGAGGCTGAACAACGCGAGATTGGACAAAGTCTGAACTTTGACGAATTTAAGAAGCAGCTCAAGGAGGCATTCGCCGAGGCCAAGGGACAGAAAGAGATCTGGACCGACGTGATTGAAAAGATTACAGCCTTTGGTCCTCGGAGAATAGGACCAAATATCTTGGTCGACGCGACCAAGGACGGTATCTGTGGCAGGGCGTATGTATATTTGTTTTCAACTTCCATTCACAGCTAATCCTTTGCAGACTCCGCGAGTCATCTTCTCCAGATGTTGACGCGGACCATACCGCCGACCGCACTATATCCGCACGCACCTTCTCCTCTACAATCTCCTACGCCTTCCAGCTCGCCACTGCGCAAGGTCCCTGCTGTGCCGAGCCTGTTCAAGGCATCGCCGTCTTTCTCGAGGACGTCATCCTCAACATCCCCGACGATGAGAGCGCACAAGATCGCGGTCGCTTGACTGGTGAAGTCATCAAGGCTGTACGTTCCTCCATTCACCAAGGCTTCCTGGACTGGTCACCTCGTATGCTTCTGGCAATGTACAGCTGCGAAATTCAAGCTTCCACCGATGTTCTCGGCCGTGTCTACGCCGTTTTAACGCGTCGTCGTGGAACTATTCTTTCTGAAACCCTGTCCTCTACTTCCTCTGCTTCAACCACTGGCTCGCAGACCTTTACCATCAACGCACTTCTTCCCGTTGCCGAGTCCTTTGGCTTCAGCGACGAGATCCGGAAGCGCAGTTCCGGTTCCGCGAGCCCGCAGTTGAGGTTCGCTGGTTTTGAGATGCTGGATGAAGATCCCTTCTGGGTCCCTTTCACGGAAGATGAGCTTGAGGATTTGGGTGAGCTGGCCGATCGAGAGAACGTTGCCAAGAGATACGTAGATAAGGTCAGGAGGAGGAAGGGACTTCGGGTTGCGGGTGAAAAGGTGGTCGTTGATGCCGAGAAGCAGAAGACATTGAAGAGATAGTCTCGTTGTGGAGTATATGAGGCGGAAAGTGTGAAACTAAAGAAAGAAACTAGAGGATATGGTAGAGAAAATTCAATGATAATGAACTCCAATGCCACACAGCAGTTCTTTACAACAGACATATCTAAGTGGACTTGTCTCAGAACCTAACGAAGTGCTTGTTGACCATCGGGAGCTGGCCGACTCTTCACTCGCAACAGCCTCATGCGGACACAACCTTGTTTCTGATCAAAATCACATGGCAATTGTTTGATGGTTTTTGGTTTCGTTGAGGGATTCTCGTATGTTGGGAAAGAATGTATTGACCTTCACATGCTGTCCGAGAGTATGGTGAAGACGCTCTTGGTGTGTAGCCGACCAGTGGGTTTGTCGACGGAAAGAAAGAACTGACAAACACAGAATGATGGAGTCTGGTTGGCCGAAGAAAATTGTCCATATAGCGTTGAAGATATGTGAGGCTGTTCGTACCATATATCCACTTGCGTCATTTAAGAAGAACGAACTTTTTCGTATCAAGTAAAGCAAACGCCGTGCTTTTCTCATTGTTGAATCCTACATACTCTATTATTAGGACACCTTAACAAAGTCAACACAAAAGCGGACTGCATCCGCAGCCTACAGGCTGGGTATCACTTGTACAACGATCTCTCCCGCGATCTATCAGCCGGAGATTCAAACGACCATCTGATCTCCAGAGTTTTCCTTCCATATCGCCATCGTCTAAAACTTGTCCAACAAACAAGCTCATGCTTTTCCTCAATGCAGAGCGCATCACACCTTCCGCAATCCTAACCTCAAATCCACCGATTAAGCGCTGCCCGGCGGCCCGCCCATATTCAGCAGGATATCAAGCATGTCCATGCCGCCAATGTCCGGTCCCATGGCCGTTTGATTAATCTCCGCACCCCACTGATCCAGCAGAGGATCGAGTGGCAGAGCAAGCCAATCCTGATCTTGACCCGCACCCCAACTCGCTCCGCTATTTGCCCATTGACTCCAACTCGTGTTGTTGCTGCCATTCGAATTCGAATTATTCGCGTTGTTGTTCTGAAAGTTCGGATAATTGCCAGGTGGTGGCATGATGCTGATGGAGTTGCTGTTGGGATCGTAGGGTTCCGCTGAGATGCCCCAAAGAGGTGTTGCGCGACCGCTTGTGCTGAGGCCCATACTGGGCGAACCTGGTACGCTGGTACCAGTGCCTGAGAAACCTGTTTGTTGGGATCCCATGTACGGCGGTGCAAGATGGTTGGTATTGTTTAGTGGAGCGGGCGGTGGCATCAGCGGTACTTGATTAGGGCTTTTGCTGCCGGCACGCGAGATGCCACTCGAGCCGTTGGCAGCCAGACGTACGAAACGCGAACGGATTCGGTGAGTCAGTGTTTCGACAAGATCGGCGAAGCGGTTCCCGACGTGCACATCGTCGACTATGCTCGTTCGTAGGGCATCGACCGAGTCGCTGAGAAGACTAAGACTGACAGCTACGTCTTCTTCAGTAGCGCCTAGCGCGAAGGTCTTGAGCAGAATGATGGCTACACTGACAATACGGAAGAAGGTTCGTACTGGCGCATGTCGTAGGTAGCCACCAGGATGCAAGCCTTCGACCACCACTTTGAGCACATTGCGCGACGCATCGATGACTTCGTTGATATAATGGCGGTCGTTGGCGTACCATTTTACAAGTGTGCTAAAGGGGATAGCGCCACCATCGTCATTGCCGTTTGAATTGCCATTGCCATTAGGGTTGCCATTGCCGTTCGGATTGCCATTACCATTTGTAGGGCGTCCGTTCATGCCACTAGGCTGGGCATGGGTCTGTAGCGGAGTGTTATGTGTGCAGCGTTCAACAACTGCCTGCAGCGCAAGCGAATTGAGATATACACGCGTGTACTCGAACTCGATGATGAGAACGTGACGAAGTTGCGTCGGAACTAGAAGCTGTTAGGCAGAGTACGGGAGAATGACGGTGGTATTCTTACCTTGGGGTGCTCTATCGAAGCACTTCCTCCACTCCACTAAGGGGCCTTGGAAGAACTTCAGCATCTCCTCGTAACCTCCCGTCTTAAGCAGCTCTCTTGTTTTACGTCGGTTAGAGAACAACTTCAGGTTGCCCATCTCCATGACCTTAGCGATACGAGCCCAGAAGTCAAGCACAAGATCTTGTACGGCATGGCGCTCCTGGGTCGCGATAGACTCGAGCGGAAGGCGCTGGCCATCCGAGCGCATGCCGAATTGTGCTGGAGGTGCCTTGATGCGGCTGATGCGCTCTTTGTACAGCTCGAGTGGTGAGGGGCCGCCCACTAGGTTCTCGTCACGCTCGAGTTTGGGAAGCATGGATGTGAGACCCAGTCTGCCACTGGTCTGCGTGACATAGATGATGAGCAAGTCGCGAAGATGGTTCTTCCGGCGGTAGTAGGCCTTTACAGTCGCGTGCGAAAGATGCTGGTTGGCCTCTTCGAACTCAGTCTCGTTGGTCTCGTCGAAAACACCAATCTCAAAAGCGAGTGTCATGGCGTTGCCCAGCAGCATCCAGCACATGCGATCACTTCGCCAGCACGGCTCTAGCCAACTGTCGATACGCTTGTCGCCCACACCTTTATACATTTCAGCTTTAGGTCCAGCCTCGTACGGGTCGTCGGGCAAGACGAGCTCATCGTCATCATCGCCAGGGGGGAAATGCAGTGCGCGAGGATGCCACTCGGTAAGTAGCATCAGACTCTCGACTGTACCAAGCGTACGAAGGCCCTTTCTTGATAGGGGGTTCACATCAGAACCAGGCTGCTGACCGGCGCCACAGAAGCCGCCGCCAAACTGCTCTTGTCCGAAGATCATGCGATCTATCATACCCTGCAGGTACTTCCATAGCTTCTCGTGAATGAGATATGACCTAGATGTGGCGCCCACGCCGCTCGAACCGCTGGGTTGTGAATACCTCGCGGAGATGGTCAAGAGAGTGATGACCAGCATCGGCTCCTCCTTGAGCAACTTTGCGTGAAAGGCATGATCGCGATAGTCTGGTACGACGATGGGTGTAAGCGGCGACAGAAATGCATAGAAGTAGTCGATGTAAGCGATGGCTTCCTTTGCGGTGAGCCATCCGGCGCGGACAAAGCGGAACTTTGACCAGGCTCTCACAGCATCGGCGAAGGCAGCTTCGTTTGGAGGGTCAGGTAGCATGGGTTGCTGTATGGCGGGATCTACCGATGGCTCTGCGGTGGCTCGCGAATTGCCGCGCGCATGTGAGGTCTGGGGTCTAGGGCTTGCGAAGTTGGTTTGAGAGCCTGGCGTGCTGCCCAGCGTCGGGCGCTGGAGACTGGAGCTGCTGCCTGTGCGCTGGTGGTGGCTGTTCATGCCAGCGGCCTCGAAGAGCAGGTTCAAGGCATCGTGGCCGCTGTAGACCTCGCCGGCCTGGAGCGTCGCGACCGTCTCGTTGTTCACCTTCTGGTCTTCTTCGTCGTTGGGGGTGCGCTGGTGGCCGGCCGACGTGTTGGGTCGTCGCAGCGGCTCGTATCGTCCGACGGAGCCGCCTGGAGTCAGCGGCTGGGAGATGTAGGCGGCGTTGTTGGCCGTGGTTATGGTGAGCGGCTCTGGCAGGCCATCGGAGCGCTGGCGCTTCCTGCCATTGCGCACCTCGTAGTCGTCGGCGTCGTCATAGTCGTCCTCGCCGTCGGCCTTGCGCTTCCTGCGCGTGGCAGAGAAGAAGCACTCCTTGCTCTCCCTCCTGCATCGCACGCAGGGCGGATCATGCGGGTTGTCTACGGGACCAAGATCTACAGGCAGAAGAAATACACATCAGCAATTGCGCGACGATAAGGCTCACGGCAGCCTCGGACGTACCGCATCGCACTTTGCGACGCCTGCATGGTATACAGGCCTGGTATGTGCGCGTGTGCTGGGCGTTCTGTGTCCGCGGCGGTGGAGAAGCGTTGGAGCCCGCAGTCGACATGGTGGTGGTGGATTACGGTCGGCTTGCGACGGCTGAGAGCTGGCGGACTTTGGCTCTGATAAGGGCTGGAATACCGCCGAGGCACCTCAATTCCAGAGACGCGGTACCTGCATGCAATGCGCGGAATGTCTGCGCAGCGGTAACGCCTACAGGAAGGTGGACGTGTAAGACTGCGCGCAATTCTGCTATTTGTTATCGTCGACTTCTGGCTGACGGTACTGAGGCGTGCAAGTGCTCGGGAGCGGGTCACGAGCGCGGGGGCGTTGGCTATTGCGGAATGGCGTGTCCGCTCCTCCAATCCTCGTCCTAAACACCACGTAACAGTCGCGAATCTGCTCGACCGCCTCTCGACAAACCACTGGGGTACGCGTCCAGTAGCCGAGTCGCCCGCTGCCTGTTTACGTCAACCACCGACGGTCCGTCCGGATGTCCAGGTGTACCTGCTGCTCGCGACATGTGATCCGCTCGTGCACTCTGCCTGTGGCACAGCAAGTACTAGCCCAGCCAATCACGAGCTTGTGTTTGTGCGAGTTGAATGACATCTTGATTGCTGGCACCTACACATTGCCCAATTCCATGATACTCAATCATACCAGAAATGGACAAGACTACAGCAAAAACATCTCGCATCCTTCAACGTCCATCCCATAGCACCCTTGGCACCTCCTAACAAAAGAAACCGCACGTCATGTCCGAGAGCTGCAACGCTGTTAGCATCATACCACCATAACACTCCAAGCGAACTTACCCGCGGGTGGTCGTTCTGGTGACCCTCATCACAACCAGTCTCGTCGCGTGTCCACGGCTTCCAATCGCATATGCCTACCGCGTCCGGGGTGCTCTGAGTCAAAGTGCTCCAGAAGCCGCCCTTTGGCTCAAACTGAAAGTATGTCTGCCTGTCTTCCGGGTTGTACGCCACCTTCAAACCGCCCATGCCCCCAAGCCTCACAGCACGACCGTCGATACGACCAGTACCCTCAGGATAAGTAACAGCAGTGGCGCGGTTTTGGTCTTCGACACTGTAGAGCATGCCGAGCATCTGATTGTGCCAGCCTTCAGAGGGCGTGTGCAGACACTGCTGGAAGAGTTGGAGCTTGAAGGAGCAGAAACCCGGGGCGTAGTTGGCAGTTGAATAGCCGCTCGCGACAGAGTCCAGTGGGGAAGAAAGAATATCTGGAAGGGGCTCGTTGCGAACGCGCTTCATCGACGACTTTGGGCTAGGAACCGCGCAATCGAAACTACAGCTTAGAGCTTGGGACTTCAATGGCAGTCAGTACGATTGCATAATAGAGCCGGAGACTACGCACTCTATGGATACGATCTTTGTGGTTACAGTTTAGCGGTGAGCCGTCCCATGACGTTGTGGTGCAGCTGAACTCGTCGTCTTGGTGCTGGCTGGGCCAGTGAGCGTCGCCATAAAGGACTATCGCGCGTCAGTTCTGTTAGATATCTCAGCAGATTTGCAACAATACTCACAGCCGACACTGTCCCTCTCAAATCCGATCTTCAGCTCTTTCCCCACAACCACGCTAGTCAGAGTAAGTCCGTCCGTCAAGTCGATTGAGTCGGTTTTCTCCATGAATTCGTTGCCAGCGCCATCATATACAGGCGATACGTCGAGGAATGTGGTGATCTGGTCCTTGTCGCAATCTTGGGAGACAATGGCATCGAAGCCACAACGGCCGGATGTGAAGTCTGGTGCCATCACTTGAGCAACTACAAGAGTAGTCGACGAGAGAAGTGCCGAAGCAACCAGCATAATTTTGATAAGCATCGTGGTGTTCTTCTGGATGAGCCTGTAGTGATGGGGTAATTCAAGAAGGAGGTGAGTTCAGGAGAGACGTAAGAGTGTTATAGTAAGAGAGGTAGGGTGTGACCAGTGAGGGGGAAAGCTCGGATAACTAGTGCTCCTAGGAATATACGCTTCGTGATCCGGGTTGGGTGAGTGAAAATGGAGGTTCCTTGATAAGATCGAGGTAAAGAGAGAAGGCCGACCGCACTTTCCAAAAGACAGTGTAATCACTAAGGTCTTGGAATCAACGACCAAAACAAGATCTTTCCGAAATATTGCACGATGACGGCGCTTTCAACTGCCGCTGCTATCCGTGACAGACTCTCCTGTTCTGCGTTTGTCGTTGCATGAGAGATTGGCCTGTTGACAAATTAGTGCACGAGATGTGAGTGGAGCCTAGAGCTTGTGGTGAGGTTGCGCAAACGCAGCGTAATACAAGAGACGACTCCAATCCTCTTAAGCGCGAACTCTGCAAACACCCTGCTCGTGAAAGTAGATTAGTTGTGGTGCGAGGCGATCGCACCAAGTTCAATCCGGGAGAGGCACTGCTCGATCTTCGTTACGATACTGAAGCTCTCGAATGAGGCACGGTCGTCTCGCACAACGGGACTGCAGGCTCAATACTGATTCTTCGCAGGAGTTTAAAGGCGCCGCTAAAGTCATGGAGGCGGATACCTACTGTCACGCGATACAGCTCAGAATCTGGCACAGTGACCAAAGACGAGCGAGCGTATTCTCCGAGAACACGTATAAGGCGTTGCTCGTTTGTGTAGGCGAAGATGGCGAAGACGCCCACGAGATGGAGCGCATGATGGGCAACCCAGCCTCCCACTCAAACTTTGGTTTAACTTCGAAGATGTCGAAGTCTGCCAAGATTCCAGTTCCTAAGTATATAAATGATCAAGCCTTCGAGAAGTAGCTTTGAAGGCTGAAGTAGAAGCGTTGGATGTCGAGCTCTCCAGTGCGTGGAGGTACCATCGGCTGAGGGAATTGCTCAAAGAAGATATAGTCTACCTGCAGATACGAATCACAGAGGGAAGATAATCAGGTTATCATTGCAAAGTTTTCAAGAGTATATCACCACTGAAGATGCTGCATGCATAGCGTCGCGGTAAGCTGCCTGATGGAGGTGCAACCAAAAGTTCCAGCAGAGTGCTCGTTGAGAAGTGGTGCGCGAACAAAAGTCGTTGATCAGTCGCCCAGTGCCGCCGCTCGGGCCGATGGCGGCATAGATCAGCGCTCGAGCTGCACTTGGCTGCGATGGTTCTGCATCCGTATCCCGCCCCCACCTCTGCTACACTAGAGACGCTCCATGCATGGAGCACCGAAGACCACGAGATGCTCTCTCATGCGATCGCTGCCGCGCAAAGAAGTTAAAGTGCTCGAAGGATGCGCCCATCTGCACTTCCTGCGCCCATAGCGGTTCGCACTGCCATTACAGCGGCAAAGTCGCTAGATCGCCCTTGACAAGGGCATATCTGACGAGTGTAGAGAAGCGACTGCACAGTTTGGAGTCACTGGTCACGCAGTTGTTACCTGGCGTCGATGTCGAAGATCTGTTGTCATCTTCCAATGTGGCTGGTACTGCACGATCAGTCATACAGTCCCAAACGCCTGAGGTAGCTCCAAGCCCGCAAGGCAGTACTAACTCAAGTACACATGAGCCTGCACTTCCTGAGGCTGTGCCAAACAACGTTGATGGCTTTAATTGGCAGGAAGAAGACGTCAACGTGGATGGGTTGACGGATGGCATGGCCGCCCTTTCGGTCGAGCCAACTGGTGTAGGTTATCTTGGTCAGTTGCTTCACTCAAATGTCGGCAAACAAAGCTAAAAAGATGTAGGCTCGACTTCTGGTGTAGTTTTTCTTCGGTGCCTCCTTGACTGGGCCGGCTTTCTGCATCAGTCTGTCGCTCGACCTCAGCAGAACCTGACGACCCCATCTGCTTCTTTCCGGAACGTGTTAGCATCATCACACATCTCACACGCAGCTCTTACGACGCAACTATCATCGAGCTTGATCGATGCCTACTTTGCCAACTACCACGTTGTCTACCCCTTCGTCCACGAGGCAACATTTCGTGCTCAATATCACGAGGTCGTTCCGCGACCTTCAAAAAAGTCGTGGAACATGCTTTCTCATGCAATTATAGCACTTGGTGCGTGGACATTAAACAACGACCAAATCGGCCTGGAGGATTACCTGTACCGTCGGGCCTTGACATTGGGTCAAGAGGAGTCGGTGTTTGAAGCCGCCAGCCTGACATCTGTGCAAGCACTTATACTCCTGAGTAACCTCAGTCAGAAACGCAATAGCCCAAATACGGGATGGAATCTACTAGGTCTCGCTGTTCGTACAGCGCTGAGCCTGGCACTTCATAGGGAACTTCCTCACTGGAACATTACCCTGATCGAACGTGAGACAAGACGTAGAGTATGGTGGGGCCTATACATCTTTGATAGTGGGGCTTCCACGACTTTCGGCCGTGCCATCATGTTACCCGACCAAGAGACGATGGATGTTCATTCGGTACTGAACATTAAAGATGAGGTACGGCTGCCCAATGGAGGAGACATAGACGACGTGAGACTGACCGATACTAGTCGCTTACGCCACAAACTGTAACGCTCCCTACTGAGGTTGACGAGGCCACCATCTACTCGTCGCTAAGAGCGCAGAGTAGTTTCCACCTGCAGACAAACCATATTTCGAATAAACTACTAGCCGAGCCCGGGCTTTCCGCTGAGGCCGCGCTCGCTTTGAACAGCTCTGTGGATTCATGGACACACACAGTTCCCCCATACTTCCAGCTGTCCCGAGCACCCAGCTCGTCAGTCCAGTGGTATGTGTTCGCGCGGTCTCGGCTGTGGTGGAGATTTTGGAACCTCAAGATCATTATATTCCGACAAATTCTGCTACGCCGAGCGATCTCCGAGCGAGGCCAGATACCAGATCAAGCTACGCAATCGACTCAAGAAGACTGCAAGCGGATATGTCTCGAAGCTGCGCATTCTACAGTTGTCTCGATACATCAATATGCGATGCAGGAATTGAATAGACTCGAGGGTTGGTACGCGACGTGAGTATATCATCTTGCTTAGCAAGGTGAAATTTGAAACTGATTAGTCTGTAGATATTTCCTGTTTCATGCGGCACTCGTGATAACGCTATGTATCATCAGCTTTCCGCGCGCTGAGGAGACCACGACTTGGCACGACGACGTTCGCTTGGCGAGAACCACCTTTCGCGAACGGCTTGTTGGGGATTCATTATCAGCACGTTGTGTAGCGATTCTTGACCAAGTCGTGTCCGATGGCGACTTAAATTCAGGCGGACTGCAAGATCTGGAGCTTTCCAAAGACGCTTTGAGCACATTTCCCTGGTCCATCGAGTCCAACGAGTTATTCAACTCTTTTGATTGGGATTTTACGACGTCCGGGTTCTGAAGCGGAGATCTATCGAAAAGGCAGGAGCTGCTCAATTTTCAATAACCACGTCGGGTTTGACCAACAAGGACCGTATCAATTCGCCGTTTGGAATGTCGTTTTCTTCCGCTCTTGCAATAGCAGCTGACATGGAAGTCTCAATACCAGCAGCAAGGTGACGTTGCGCTAGGCGTGTGCGGACGGTGTCTACAGGCGCATCGACAAACCACCTACAGAATGTCAATACGCGCTTGAGGAGCAACATTCACGAGTATCACCAACCTTTCGTCACACACTTCTGCAATCTCATTCCATGGATTCTGTCTCAGAAGCGTATAATTACCTTCGACAATCACGAGTCGCGTGCGAGAGGATATCTTGATAGCTTCTGGCACGGGGTCTTTAGCAGCATGGTCAAAGCTGGGTGCAGTAATGCAGATGTCGGCTTCGCCATCCTTGGTGACAGCGGCTTCTTTGAGTGCCTTGACAAGAGTCACGCATGCTTTCGCATCGAATGTGAATGGCGCTCCACGTCTTTTGAACGCTACTTCGGCATCGTCAAATGTTGACAAGATTTCTCGCGTGTAGTGGAAGCCGTCCTAGCAATCATTAGAGAGGCTACATCATTGATTGCGACCAGCTCCTACCATTGGTACAACAGCAACATCTTTATTGCCTCGAGCAGTGAGCTCGGTGATGAGCGCATCAGATACCGTCGACTTCCCCGCGCCTGGCACGCCTGCAAGCGCAACAAGCATGCGACGACCGGGATCGGATGCTTGGCGAGACAGAAGGTTTTCCGTGCGCTTGGCCAAATCAAGTATGGCTGCACGTAAGGCGTCCTTGCTGGAGTCGTCTGCCATTGCTGATTGTCTTGCGATAGATTGGAGAAAAGTCTCAATAAACTGCAAAGACTTTTGGGAGATGTTCAAATCGAAAGATGCAGGAGAAAGCAAGAAGTTCTACAGCGTTACGTGCGACACGCGATGATCTAAAGATCACATTTGCGTTGTGGAGTTCGGACCACATCCCTCCGAGCACAAGTCATGCTGGAGACCCAATTTCCATACCTGAATCAGGCAACTTTACCATGTGGGCACGCGGGGAACCCGCATCACATATACGGCTAATGGCGCAGACACATGGAGTATCGTGGGGTCGGACGACAGTGCTCCGAAGCTGTCCGATCCCAGTTATACTTATGAAGGGTTGAGATGTGCACCAAGGGTATATAAGCATGAGGTGCTGCCACCACTAAACCACCTACTCACATTGGATCCTTCTTCTTCAAGACCAACGTTGGCATACTCACAAGGAACACTGCAGAGATGTCCTCGGTTCACGATGTCACTGCCATTGGCGCTGCGCCAAAGATTGGTGTCTACAAAGAGCTAAGACAAAACCCATACCTTCTTGGTTTATCTGCGGTCCGTTGAAATGAACCTTTCTGTGCCTGCAGTTTCAGCTAACATGCATAGTTCGCTTCCCTCGGTGGTTTCCTCTTTGGTTATGACCAGGGTGTTGTCTCTGGAGTGCTGACCATGGAGTCTTTTGCCGCATCCTTCCCCAGAATTTATACAGACAGTTCTTTCAAGGGCTGGTTCGTTTCAACATTACTGCTTGCCGCTTGGTTCGGTTCTCTCGTCAATGGACCAGTAGCCGATCGCTTCGGTCGGAAAGGGTCTATCATTATAGCTGTTGTCATCTTCACCGTCGGCTCTGCACTCCAAGCTGGCGCAGTAAACATTCCGATGGCTTTTACAGGTATGAAACACTCTGAGAAACACGATTGCAATCCATGCTGAACACCGCATCTAGGTCGCGCAATTGCCGGTTTTGCTGTTGGCATGTTAACGATGATCGTTCCAATGTACATGAGTGAGGTCTCAACTGCCGGCATCAGAGGTACTCTAGTTGTTCTTCAACAGCTTTCCATCACGCTCGGTATCCTCGTATCGTACTGGTTAGAATTTGGAACTCAATACATTGGAGGCGTACGTTGCGCGCCCGACATTGCCTATACTGGTGGTACTGCGGCCGAGCCTGCCTTCGACCCACGAAACGACGTTGGCCCTAACGGCTGCACCGGTCAAAGCGACGCCGCATGGCGCGTACCTTTCGCCATCCAGATATTCCCTGGTCTCGTTCTCGGTATCGGCATGCTTTTGTTTCCCGAATCACCTCGATACTATTGTATGCGTGACAACGAAGAGGCTGGTGTCCGAGCGCTGGCCCGAGTTCGTCGCACCAACCCCGATGATGAACTGCTACAGAAAGAGTATCTTTCTATCAAAGCTGAAGTCATGTTCGAAGAACAATACAACCGCGAAAAGTTTCCTGGCAAGTCTGGGGTATCGTTGTACCTGGCTGGCTACTCGACCCTTTTCTCCACCTGGCCGTCCTTCAAGCGTACGGCCATTGGCTGCTGTGTCATGTTCTTCCAGCAGTTTATCGGGTGTAATGTATGTTCCGATTGCGCGCATTGCTTGACATAGATAGCAAGCTAACATCGTGATCAGGCAATCATCTACTATGCACCTACAATCTTCTCGCAGTTGGGTCTTTCTGGCAAGACCACTGGCTTGCTTGCAACAGGTGTATACGGGATAGTTAACACGCTATCCACGCTCCCAGCGCTGTTCCTCATCGACAAGATCGGTCGCCGCCCTCTCCTTCTCTGTGGTGCTGCCGGTACTTGCATTTCTCTCTTGATCGTTGGCGGTGTCATTGGCGGTTACGGATCAACGCTCAAAGACCACCCCGCAGCTGGCTGGACAGGCATTGCATTCATCTACATCTACGACGTAAACTTCTCATACTCGTGGGCACCAATTGGCTGGGTCTTACCCTCGGAGATCTACAACATCGGTAACCGGTCAAAGGCCATGTCTCTGACTACTTCATCGACATGGATGTGCAACTTCATCATCGGTCTTGTCACACCAGACATGCTCGAGAGCATCGGTTTCGGCACATACATCTTCTTCGCCGCTTTCGCTTTGATTGCGTTTGTGTTCACATGGTTCTTGATTCCTGAGACAAGGGGTAAGAGCTTGGAAGAGATGGATGCTGTGTTTGGCGATAGCACTGCGCATGAGGAAAAGACAAGGTTATACAACATTGCGCAAAGTCTGGGACTTGAGGAGGCTCAGGCTGCAGCGTTTGACGAGAAGCCTATCAAAGCGTTGCAGACAGAAGTGATGAAAGTATGAGAATAGTACGCATAGAGATGGAGAGGCACACCCGACAGTGTCAATCCTCAAGCACCATCGAGAATTATCATTCACTATGCACATGTGAATTTCCTGCATTGCTAGGGGCCTGTGATATTTGCCTTCAATGACGTCCTCTTTGTCATATACATCTTCCGTCACAGTCATTTTTCGTTCTCCGACCTGCCGGATCATGCACCAGCACTTTCTGACGCATCGTCTTCGTCATGATCCAAGTATCCCACAAGTCGAACTTCCCATCACTTCTCACAGACCTGGGTCCGACATTCTGAACAGAGATTGGAACTTTGGCCATATGTCGTTGAGCCATTTCTTGATACACCAGAGGTAGAAGAACACGTTGCTGATACGTATCACTGCTGAGGAACTTATTGACACCGCAGAGACATCAATATCTGGAGGTTGAGTATGGCGAGCCCCCACAGGGGGTACATGTTGGCATACAAATGCTAGCAATACAACGCCACGCACGAAGAAAGTAAAGCGCGCCTATGCGGCTGAGTGCAACAGAGCTAATTCCCAGACACCAATAAGGAAAGCGACAAGAAACGAGCGCCATGACAGAGCAATCGAAAGGGTATTAGAGACAGTTGTGAAGATATAAACCAGCCACCACCAGGGCTTCATATAAGAATGCACATTTCGCGCAACGAGCGAACGATGCAGACCAGACGAAAAGGAGTCAGTGAAGGAAGAAAAAGGTATCAGAAGAGAACAAGAAGGTGAGCCCAATCCGACCAATCCTCCAAGAGGTCTCCCAAGATTTCGTTTCCACATAATGCGTGCTAAAATTCCCCAAAAACGCCAGAAGAGAAAAGAGAAACAATCCCTAGGGTATACTAAAAGACGCAAAAAAGATACGACTTACAATAAACGCGCATCTAGAACCTAGACCCCGCCCTCAAACTCCCGTTTGCACTGGTGCTGCGTGCTGTGCTAGCACCACTGCCTGCTCTCTTCATACGCTTCTCCATGAGCCCATTAAGCAGACGATCTAGTTCGCCACTCAGGCCTTGCATGGTCTTGGTCTCTTCAGCGAGATAGTCCTTCATGAGAGGATGATCACGGCCGACTGGCACAACACCTGTGGTGTCATTGATAACAACGAGCATGTCGCGGATCTCGCTACCGTCATCCAGGTAGGCACGAAGCGAGGCGTCGGACCACGCAGAAAGCATTGTGCTTTCTGCCGATACAGGAGGTGAGGGTTCGCGATCTTTGGTAGGGATGGGTGCTGGTCTTGACGGCGGAGGACCGACCGGTTCAGATGCACGATGCGTGGGCGATGACGTGTTGTCAGACCTGAATGTCGAAAGGGTGTTGTTCTCAGGAATAGTCTTCATGGGGCTGTCGTCAGGTGTAGGCGTTGATACTGGCGAGCTGGTTTCTTGACTTGAGCTATCAGTAGACAAACCTGGAGCGTGGTGAGACTCCGACTCTTTTTCCCTGTCGGCAACAATTTCCTTCTGCAAGGGCTGTGCATCCGCTGCGGAGACGTGAACTGGCGACTCGGAAAGACGACCTGTAGACTCTACATTCTCAGTTTCCCCCTGCTTGTCCCGAGCATCAGGATCCGCGAAAGGATCGCTGCTTTCATCCGAGTCGAAATCATCCAATTGCACACGCTGCTTCGCCTTTGTAACCTTCTCGCGCTTGACTTCCCCTTCTTGTTGAGGCTTCATGATATTACTGAATGGGTTTCTTGAGCTTGTGGTGTTGGATGTTGAGTCTGGAGACCTGGTTTGGTCTTCTGTTGTTGACTTGCTTGTCTCATCTTGTTCAGGTGATACCAGACGCATAGTCGAAGTAGCTTGTTGTGCAGCCGGCTGATTGTCAACACTGTCCAACTCATCTGGTTCAGCGCTCAGCTCTGTTGGGCTTTCAGTCTTCAAGATGCCCTTTGTCTTCTGCGGCGAATCGTCTCGGTGACTTCTGTGCACCTTGGGCTTACTCAATTGTCTCAACGGTGCTGGAGCTGTCACTTGTTCAGCTGACGACCGTTCTGCAAGTTCGTCTGACGGTTTTGATTGTGGCGAGCTGCGATCCGCTTCTTCCGGTTTCTCGATGTCGCTGTCCATGGAGTCTTGTGCACCTTTACCCTTCCTGTCCTTGCGCTTGAAGAGTCCACTGAGCATACCTGACTTCTTCTCTTTCTTCTTTTTGTCGTCCTTGACCTTATCCGCGAAACCATTCTTTTCCAGACTCTCCAGACTAGGCCCACGCTCGCGAGAGCCGGTAGTTGACGTGCTTGAGTCGTCGCGAAGCAGGTTAGGAGTAAGTGTGATCTTGCGTGTTTCGGTATTTTCATCTTTGAAGAAAGAGTCTGTGTTGCGCAGCGTACCATTGCGAGAGACTTTGGGGTCCAAAGGCCGATCTACCGCGTCTTCGCTTCCTCTTTCTCGGTCTTCTGATCGTTTCGCAGACTCCTCGCTTGAGCTTCGTGCATCACCCTCGGTTTGGCCATCCTTCTTTGCACCATTCACCTTCAGTGGTTGTACTTGGAGGTTCTCTTCTTGAGCAGCATCGCCGTCCTGTGTTGCCGCTTGCTGCTGTTGTAATTGCTTTGGCTCTGGTCCACCAAAGAGTTCGCCCTCACCCTCGTCGGACGAGTAATCGTAGTCTGAGGCTTCGACGTAAGTAGGTGGCGCGAATTGTACAGTTTTGGCATTCCTTCGTCGCATGGCCTTCTTGAGCGGATTTTTGGATTTCTCGGCGGTGTCGCCAAGCATGGTTGCGGAGAGGTCTATGTTTCTATGCTTGTTGAGGCGGGCTAAGCGTTCTGTTGGTGTCTCGATGTGTTCGGCGGGCAGATAGCCTGTAGCTTGAGTTAGAAATAGTTGAAGGTTTAGCTGCGAATGCCTACCGATGCTGTTGTCCTTGACAACTCGTACCAGCCACCAGTAGCTGTTACTATCATCGAGTAACACCATGGTGTCACCTTTGGTTGCGTTTGCCTGACCTTCGACGGTCGCGACGAATGTGTGCAGGGCGTAGACGAATTCGAAGTCGATATCTTCTGTTTCTCGTAAGCATTCGCCTCCCCATCCTGAGTCGATAAATCTAGGGTCATCAGAAAAAGAGACGTCATTGGATGCATCATCGTTGTCTTGGTCCAGATCTGCGTCCCAAGAGTCGGCGTCACTGTCGGTGGTCCAGGAATCCTCTTCATCTTCGGGTTGGCTAGCCTTGAGTGGAGTGTCATTTGTCGTTCGAGGTGAACTTGGGGCAGGATCCAGAAAGGGGTCTTCCGGTGTGTTTAGAAGGGTACGATCAATCGGTTCCAATATGCGTTTGACCTGCTCCTCGTCCAGTTCGGACATTAGTGATGCCTGAGAGTCTTCTCTTGTCTCGATGCGACGTTGGACGGCCCTCAGTCGTCTCGTCGTTGGACTGGTACCCACCTCCGCGAGTAGTTCTTCGTTGTTGTCCGGTGCCGTGGTGGCCCTTGTCCAGGAATACTCACCACGATGATGCTCCGTTGACTTGATTTCTGGGTGCAAAGGAAATAGTAAAGAAACGGGGATCGATGTAGGTCGATCCCGTGAGGAAAGATTAGGGACAGAGATAGGAAAATGAATAGGCGTATTCGTAAACGGAGAAGAAGAAGAAGGAGAAGCGATAGTTGAGAGCACGGGCGAAGACTGGGGAGTCAGAGACTCTCGTCTCGCCGGCCAGATCGCGGGGTGAAGAGGTAGAGAATACCCACCATCGTCTATCGAGGGCGAACTCGAGATCTTGTCCATCATGTCGTCGTCCATGTCCTCCTCATCGGCATCCTGCATGTCGGCATCATCGTTGTCGGCGGATGCACCGCCATTCAGCCTGACAGCCTGCTCGTCTTGCTGGGGGCCATTTCGTGGATTGGCGTTGTTCATTACCGTGCGGTCGTCATCGGAGCCGGGGTCGTCTCGTAGCTGACTGCCAGCGTCGCTCCATGCATCTTGCAGACGGGCCTCCTCGGAGTTGCGCTCTTGCTCGACCTGTCGTATAGCAGCCTGCTGATGGGGCGCTGCTGGACCAATTCCAAGCGGCGCCGGATGTTGGGGCTGGTGGGAGTGGTCCTTGGCGGTGGGCGATGTTTTGTCCTGCAGGTCGATGGTGTCTAGACACATGGGTTAGCAGGCGCACCTCGCATTGCGCACTCGGTGTATGCCTTCGTACCTGCTCTGATGATATGGGGTCGCGTCATCCTAGCTCATTCCTCTGCGCGCGTTGAACGATTGGGGGTCGTGGTTCGGAGGAATGGCCAGGTGAGACGAGGCGCGATGGGTGGCTGGGTCGACCTGCGCAGGGACGTGGTAGCGCGAGTCGAGTTGCCGTGGAAATAGCAGCAGCACAAAGAGCAGAGAATCGCGTGCGTGGTCCGGGGAGAGCGTTACAGGCGTCGCATGCGTTCTTGGGGCGTGTTTCGAGCAAGGAGCGGCTGAGCCACTGGTCGTGGTGCGGCAATCGGGCGCGAGTGTTTGGGGGCATGCGAGTGACGCGGCCGGGAGCGCGAGAGAATGGAGCGAAAAGCAATATGGCCACGGGTATGTCGCTGCCAGTGAGGGGCACGCCGTGGGAACTGAGGTCGTGACGCTGGCCAGGAGGGTGAATGATTTTGGCGTCGTTTGCTTGTCCTTCCCCGAACGCATGCCCCTGCCTTGTTCTGAAACGTCTCACGCGCTAGCCTGTTCCTGGCCACTTCACTACAAAAAGGAGATGCGGCTCGGTCCTTTCAAGTCGTCTTAAATCACCGCACATGAGACCGTTTCTGCAGCCAGCTGCTTGACTTTCTCCCTCGTTGTACTGACGGCGTCATGCGTTCGGCTACCTGGGTTGTCGTTTCCAACTCGACGCTACGGCCGTGTTCCGCACTCCGCAACCGATGAAACACCAAACTTGGAACCCTATCAAACGTCACTGGCTCTGGTAGCCTGCGACACCCAGCATCAGCTGTATCCCACACACTGTCTCGAGCTTCGCGCCTCGCTGCACAAATGTCTCATTGGTCTGCATCATTCTATCAACGAGGAACAACACTTTCCATTCACTTGATCAAGCACATTCCAAAACCGCGAGATGCTCTGACACGCATCAGCTTCCCGTACGATTAGCCAATGTGCATTCGGTCATGATCATCTACCGCTTAGATGAAGAGAAGACTACGCATTGATCAGCAAAGAACAGTTATCATGATTACCTAGGTGCTTAGATGCTCTTTCCCATGAGCTTCACTCGCCAACCCGTCCTACTTACTGACGGAACGCCCTTGCACCTTCCTCACAAGCGCTCTACGCTGTGTGCAGGCTTCAACGCCTCTACTTCTCGCGCATCGCAAAGCGACCTGTTCTATCCAGCGCCTCTATTCGAGCGGAATCGCTTGTACTACCTGGTCATCAAATAGTTTTGCGTTGTGGGAATGCATACCTTGCCAAGTTTGCCATCTTCTTGAGCAGCGAAAGCGAAAAGCGAGTTTCGACAACACCAAATCCATCACTGATGCGGCTACCAGAAAATGTGTAAAGAACAATGTCTTGCGTGTGTTACTCTTACGGGTTAGGAAGCAAGACGCGGTCCCACGTGCTGTGCGAAAGACAGAGGCAGATCACTCGGAGATTTGTGCTCACGGAAGTTCCTCGGCCTGTGAGCTACTTATTACGTAGCTGTTGCTTCGTACTAGCTGCGCCTGCTCCCCTTCGAGATCTAGTCATGTGTTATATCGAACGTCGTTTCTGCCTCGATGTAACGTTCTCGTATGCGCATTACCAGGTTCGCTCAGCTCTAATGTCATCATCGGGCGGCTGGAAGAACATATCTAGCCAGCCTTACCCGTGCGAAGCGGCGCCACTCGTGGTCATGTCCGGGCCGACCGATCGAGACTAGACCTTTTATGGTTTTGGCGCACCTCCTTTCGACCAGCTCACATCGGCTTGCAGGCTTCATCTGGCCTGAAGCTTTCCAGAAAGCCGCTCGATTAAAAATAGAATACGACGTTCATCTCTAATAGACTGGACCATTGAAACAACCGGCGGGTACTCTGGTAGATACGATTTTTATGCTGTGGTACTGAATCGCGTAAATTCGAGTATATACCTATGGCGAGACCAGACACTATTTGCCATATCGAGAGCTTCCCGTTTCTCTACACTCGCTGCACCCTACATTGACTTCTCGATATCCCGTCTTCCACCATGGTGGCCCACATAATCAAGCTCTTGGCTGTTGCCACCACCGTTTCGGCATCCATAGTCGAACTGCCTGTTGTCGTTAGGGGCAGCTATGCCAGCGTCAAGCTGGATATTGGCACACCTGCCAAAGAACACCGCTTGTTATTTGATACCGGCTCGTCAACGATTTTCCTTGTCAACACTGACTGTACCGAGGCCTCCTGCCCGGACGGAAAGATCTCGGACTACGAACGAGTAAAGTACAATGCGTCCGCCTCATCAACGTCCGTCAACCTTGACATTCCCGCGTCGATTCCGTACCTAGGCGGCGAAGTCGCTGGCGGTACCTTCCAGGACATTTTCAGCACTACAGACGGCGGCGTAGAATGGAACCAGACCTTCCTGTCCGCCAACCAAAGCAGCTGGCGTTTCATCACCGCCGACGGTTTCCTCGGCTTAGGCTTTTCCACCATTGCGGAGAAAAACACAACGACCTTGGTCGAACAGTTACTGTGGAACGGTCAACTGGATGCTCCACGTTTTGGACTGTACTACGGAAAGAACTTGAAGGATGAAGGCGAGCAAGATGGTGTTTTGACCATTGGTGGCAGCCATGAAGACAAGTATGTGGACGGCGAGATGGTCTACGCGCCCTTGAGGAAAGAGGCAGAATATCAGCTCTGGCGTGCGCCACTCAGGAGCGTCAACGTACTCGTTACAGAGGACCCATCGGCACCAAATGCCACTATCGAGATTCACAACGGTCGTCTTCCCACCACCGCTGTAACGAAGGGCGGTTTCCCAAAGGCCAACACGACATGGTCAACGTATCAAGCCGGAGCTGTTTTCGATACGGGAGCTGGACGCCTTTCCGTCCCGACAGAGATTGTCGATGCCATGTACTTCAACCTTGGCTGGAACAACACCAAGCTTATGAATGGTGAGGAGCGCATGGAGTGTCAACATTTGAATGCTTCGTGGGCAGTCACTCTGACTCTTGGTGAGGGTGCTCCCGAAGACGATGTGTCATTCACTATGCGAGGTGACGAGTTCACCGAGCCTGGTGACCAGTGCATGCCGCCATTTGACGATAGCGAGCAGTACGGGTTCGCGCTTGTCGGTGCTGCGTTCCTACAGAGATATTACTCCGTCTACGACTTTGGTGCTGACAAGGTCGAGGACTACCAGCCAAAGATTGGCTTTGGAAGGTTGAAGAAGGAGTACGATTACCTGTACCAATGATCATGGCTCACACAGCATTCTTCATTCATTCTTGTAGATATTTGTAACTCAAACCCATATAAGACTTTTGTATTCTCATGTAACTACTTACATGCCTGTCCATTTCCGATTGTGTTGTATTGTCTGATTGATCTATGACATAATGTGAATTCCTATCGCTCTCCACACTCAGAAACTATCGGGACTTCATCATGAGCCCTCTTTCCTATCTACTTCCCTTATCTCCAGGTGGGGTCGTGCAGTACCCCTTGCAACTCGCATATGCAGTGTCAAAACATGGGAGTCAGGTTTAATTCTGTCGATCTTTTCCATCCTAGAATCGCCCATTGTGTCGAAATACCAGAGCTCATGAAGATTGACATGGTAGTGTCTGTAAAAGTCCTTCCGTCTAGCAGTCCACCGATCACCAACGACCACGGTAGCTGACCAATGGCCGTTCCTGAAGAAGAACACAAATGCGAAGACAGGATATGCATCGGATTTGAACTCCATATAGCCGATGATGGCGCCAGTGTGCGTTGCGTGCAGCCACTTTGCGGATGGATCCCAAAGGCCATTGGGTTCTACTCGGTTGACACGGACACTCGCAGGCTTAATTACTCGCATGACTTTGTCCATGATAGTCGCGGCTTGCGTAGTTGTCAACGATTTGACTGCAGTGAACTCAGTGTACACCACTTCGGTCTTCACCGAGGGGCACTTTTGAGGCTGCGCGCGAACAAATAAATCCGGCCCCACTCGCCTGAGGTATACACCAACAGGTTTGCCCACGGTACCGAGGGAGTGCTTTACTGGTAATATAGCAAGTCCGGTATCGTTGTCCCATGCGAGACCTAGAAGATGCATGTACGGGGTCAGTACATGTCTCACATGCAATTCGTGCAGGGACATCTCTTACCCAGCTTGAGACGGATGCCACGATTTGTAAGGTAAAAGTCCCGCGGACGTACTGTCGGCTCAGGTGTGATTGATCGCATTTGTCGAAAACTTTTCGGAGAAGGAGCAAGGAGACCTGTCAGCTCCTGATCCGAGAATTGGTCATTCCACAGGAAGATCGAGTCATCAGCACATTGGCTGAGTATCTGTTCTTGCAAGCGGATGAATGCTTTTGACCCTTCTCCATACAGCATTGCCATGTTAATATCGAATATACCAAGGAGGCTGTATGCCATGTCTTCGTCCCGGGTGGTCTTGCGCTCAGCTGCCCACGAGAAGCGCTGAGCAACAGGCACCTCGCTCAGCTCCATCTCTTGCTTGAGGATCTTGTCAGGAATTCCTGTGATCTCCGTAATCTGGGTAGCCAGGCTCGATTTCGTACCTCGAAACTCCCATTCTTGGTTGTAGAAGACGACATCCCTCGGCGCAATGAGTTCCTGTAGTGTCCAGCCGCGAGAAAACCATTTTGATGAGATGAAGGAGTAATCGCTTTCAGTGACGTCGAAGAGATAGGCGAAGCACACCCGAGCTTCTTTGTAGTATCTGAACATAGAGTTGATTGCTTCGCTAAGCTCTGCACTGCTAGACTTGTTGATGCAGCAAGTATCGCACCATACATATGGCAGTCTGTACCGAGGTGAAGAAGCTATCCTGCAGGTCTCGATGATCTTCCGGTACCCTGGCTTTGCGAGCGTGGATTTTGGACGGTCTTGCGGAGCAACATGCATCTCTTCATAAGTCAACTCGTCCTTGGTAGGACCCCATACGTGCGACAAGATGGCATACCGTTGATCTGGATCAGCATAATCTCGAACATGCAGAGCCAGGGTCTTAGTGTCGATAAAGATCATGATGGAACTGCGTATCAGGCGAATATTGTTGGGCCGCCTGAGGATTTTGCCAGATCTCCAAAGACTTGGACTGGTATTGACGAGTTGTGGAGATGAGGTTCTCGATTTCGATTTCGACCCCACCACAAGATGACAGGAGGCTGAGCCTACAGCTGGCCTTAAACCTACCTAGGTATGCGTCATACTGCGCACTTCAGCTGATACCAGTGCTACAATGAACGATGGATTGATTCGCGCATCGCCTCATGCAGCGCGATTCAGTGATAATATTAGTGGTGTATGTGCATAAAGCAAGGTGGACAAGGTTCGGTGTTCAAATGAGGATACTAGGCCAAATCTGATTAGCTCCTCTCCTTGCAGCGACATGTATGATTGTATGGATTGATTCTGTCAAAAGTTATGCAATCATGTCTAAAATACGATAGAACTAATTCAATCACTGCTCAACTCGCCTTCTTTCACAGGCTTTCATCTCTCGTCTTTCCTCCCTCCTTTGATGTTGTTTAGCTTGTTCCTTTGCTTCTCCCTCTCGTCCATGTCGATGTTGATATTGAAATGCTGGCTTCGAATCTTCTCGTAAAATTTACCAGCAGTAATGCCGTTCATAGGTTCAGCCCATTTGCCGGTGACTTCAGTCTCTAGGGAATCGGATTTGATAATAGTAGGTTCATGAGCACGGAGAACGAAGACAATCGAAAACCGGTATCTTTTGTCATCGACAGAAGCGCAATTAGTGGAAGAAGGCTGCGGAGCAGATTGGGTGGGGCTTGTTGGAGGTTCCATGGATCCATAAGCTACGACGCGATGGCCACCAGCAGGATATCTTCCATTGGAGAGTCGTTCGAGTTGCCGTCC
>Ga0265797_10003256_pt1 | contig 26233 bp, 42 predicted proteins | sample P2T30metagenome_FD_192433 | JGI IMG/M metagenome (GOLD analysis project Ga0265797, IMG submission 192433) | Plant litter microbial communities from East Loma Ridge, Irvine, California - P2 T30 | ecosystem: Environmental > Terrestrial > Plant litter > Unclassified | place: USA: California... | reverse complement strand
GACAACATCAAAATGGTTGTTACCCTGATCCACCCAATCGCTATGGACGATGGTCTGCGCTTCGCAATTCGCGAAGGCGGCCGTACCGTTGGCGCGGGCGTTGTTGCTAAAGTTATCGCTTAATCGCATAACCAGGCATGGCCGTTTTAAAACGGCCAATGACAGAAAAGAGCACTTCGGTGCTCTTTTTTTTTTGCCAAATTACATAGCTACTCATCAGCAGAAGATCAGAACGTCTCAGCATGTTTGTAATGGAAACGATTATTATTTACACTTAACCCAGACTGGGTTTAAGGGTAGTCCAATGTATATCTGCCTGTGTAACGGCATAAGTGACAAGAAGATTCGCGAAGCTATTCGCCGCTATCAGCCTGCCTCTGTACAACATCTCCGTAAAATTCTGCCTGTTGGTAAACAGTGTGGAAAATGTTTGCGCGCCACGCGTGAAATTCTTGATGAAGAGTTGCAGCACATTCCTCAGTACAAAGAACTTCTCTGACTATACCCACACAATTCATCCAGCTTTTTTGACTTCTTTTTAACCGCTTCTACGCTGTTATAAACAGGATGAGGAGGAAAGCGATGAAAGGTGACAATAAAATCATACAGCATCTCAATAAATTACTTGGAAATGAGCTGGTTGCGATAAATCAGTATTTCCTTCATGCCAGAATGTTTAAAAACTGGGGCCTGATGCGCTTAAATGATATTGAGTATCATGAGTCCATTGATGAGATGAAGCATGCTGACCAATACATTGAACGTATCCTTTTTTTAGAAGGCATACCCAATCTTCAGGATCTTGGCAGGCTACGTATTGGCGAAGACGTCGAAGAGATGTTGAGATCGGATTTATTGCTGGAGCTTGAGGGAGCAAAAGACCTGAGGGAAGCCATTGCTTACGCCGATAAGGTTTTCGATTATGTTAGTCGTGACATGATGATCGAGATACTTGCTGATGAAGAACACCACATCGATTTTATTGAAACAGAACTCGATCTGCTTCAGAAAATTGGGCTGCAAAATTACCTGCAAGCCCAGATAAAAAGCGAAGGAAAGGGCGAGTGATTCAAAATTTTATGAACATGATGATCCAGCCGGCAACTGCAAGATAAGGCCCAAAGGGTTGCCTGCTGAACATCACGTTGCGCTTTGCTTTGTGAAAAAATGATATAGCTAGTGTGCCCGCAATACCTAATCCCGCCGCAAGCAAGGCTATTTCTGGTAGCGATGCCCAACCATGCCAGGCGCCCAGAGCCGCAAACAGTTTCACATCACCATAGCCCATACCCGATGAACCACGAACGATTTGCCAGCCTTCAGCTAAAAACGCAAACGCAAGATAGCCCGCTGTTGCTCCTGCGATGGCATCAACAGCCGTGAGCTGATTGTGCAAACTGTGAAAAATTAATCCTGCCCATAAAAAGGGGAGGGTCAGGATATCTGGTAAAACTCCATAACGACGGTCAATATCTGCCAGCAAAAGCAGCATCAGCGTATAACTGCCCATCCACAACTGCATCTCAAGACCGGCAATTAGCCAGTACTGCACTACAAGCAGCAAGCTAGAAATGTATTCGAGTAACAATAGAGTGAATGGCAGGGGCTGCGAGCAGTAGCGACATTTCCCGCGTAGCAGCAGCCAACTGATCCCCGGAATCAATTCTCGCCAGCGTAGCTGATGTAAACAGTGTGCACAGTGTGAGGCAGGGGAGAGCAGATAACGTAGCCACTCACGATAATTATTGGCGAGAGAATATCGCTCCGTGGCCAAAGCCAGAAAACTGCCCAACAGCATGCCAACAAGGCCAAAGAGTAATACGCTCATGCCACCTCCTATTAATGTAAGTGGCGAAGATAAGTCGAGATAAGACTTCAGCCAAACGCTAAAGTGCCGCTATGCGTCGCGACTCGAATGAAACATCTCGCAGATGCGAGCCATTACAAAGTGACCTGCGTTGCATTCAAAAAGTGATTTAAGCTGGCTGCATGGGTTGCTTCCTGAGCTGATTTACGTATAATGCGCGGGCTTGCCAATATTAGCAGGCGCGATTCGAGCAGAATCGCAGGCGCTGTCGATATGATGTCGCCTGACAATACTCCCAATTGTGGAGTTATATGCTGAACGATTACACTCCCCCATCAATCGCAATGGGGTGCGAGTAGTAATTTTTTTCGTTTATAAAATTGGAGCTCTGGTCTCATGCAGAACCAAAGAATCCGTATCCGTCTTAAAGCGTTTGATCATCGTCTGATCGATCAATCAACCGCGGAAATCGTTGAGACTGCCAAGCGCACTGGTGCGCAGGTTCGTGGTCCGATCCCGCTGCCGACCCGTAAAGAGCGCTTTACCGTTCTGATCTCTCCGCACGTTAACAAAGACGCGCGTGATCAGTACGAGATCCGCACTCATAAGCGTCTGGTTGACATCGTTGAGCCAACTGAGAAAACCGTTGATGCTCTGATGCGTCTGGATCTGGCTGCCGGTGTAGACGTGCAGATCAGCCTGGGTTAATCAGGCCACCGAGCGATTGAGAGGTTGAAACAATGATTGGTTTAGTCGGTAAAAAAGTGGGTATGACCCGCATCTTCACTGAAGATGGCGTTTCTATCCCAGTAACCGTAATCGAAGTTGAAGCAAACCGCGTTACTCAGGTCAAAGGTCTGGAGAACGATGGTTACCAAGCTATTCAGGTCACTACCGGCGTTAAGAAAGCAAGCCGTGTAACTAAGCCTGAAGCAGGTCATTTTGCTAAAGCTGGCGTTGAAGCTGGCCGTGGTCTGTGGGAATTCCTTACCGTTGAAGGTGAAGAATACACCGTAGGTCAGAGCATCAGTGTTGAAATTTTCGCTGACGTTAAGAAAGTTGACGTGACTGGTACGTCCAAAGGTAAAGGTTTTGCCGGTACTGTAAAGCGCTGGAACTTCCGTACCCAGGATGCCACCCACGGTAACTCCTTGTCACACCGCGTTCCGGGTTCTATCGGTCAGAACCAGACTCCGGGCAAAGTGTTCAAAGGCAAAAAAATGGCTGGTCAGCTGGGTAATGAGCGCGTAACCGTTCAGAGCCTGGACGTAGTACGTGTTGACGCTGAGCGCAACCTGCTGCTGGTGAAAGGTGCTGTCCCCGGTGCGACCGGTGGCGATCTGATCGTTAAACCAGCTGTGAAGGCGTGAGGAGATAGGAATGGAATTGGTATTGAAAGACGCGCAAAGCGCGCTGACTGTTTCCGAAACTACCTTCGGTCGTGATTTCAACGAAGCGCTGGTACATCAGGTTGTTGTTGCTTATGCAGCAGGCGCCCGTCAAGGTACTCGTGCTCAGAAGACCCGCGCTGAAGTAACTGGTTCTGGCAAAAAGCCATGGCGCCAGAAAGGCACCGGCCGTGCGCGTGCAGGTTCTGTAAAGAGCCCAATCTGGCGTTCTGGTGGTGTGACCTTTGCTGCAAAGCCACAGGATCACAGTCAAAAAGTTAACAAAAAGATGTACCGCGGCGCGCTGAAAAGCATCCTGTCCGAACTGGTACGTCAAGATCGTCTGATCGTTGTCGAGAAGTTTTCTCTGGAAGCGCCTAAAACTAAGCTGCTTGTAGAAAAACTGAAAGACATGGCTCTGGAAGACGTACTGATCATCACTGGCGAACTGGAAGAGAATCTGTTCCTGGCCGCTCGCAACCTGTACAAGGTTGATGTTCGTGATGCAGCCGGTATTGATCCAGTTAGCCTGATCGCCTTCGACAAAGTCGTTATGACTGCTGACGCAGTTAAGCAAGTTGAGGAGATGCTGGCATGATCCGTGAAGAACGTCTGCTAAAAGTACTGCGCGCGCCGCACGTATCAGAAAAAGCGTCTACTGCGATGGAAAAAACAAATACCATCGTTCTCAAAGTTGCAAAAGACGCGACCAAGGCAGAAATCAAAGCCGCTGTACAGAAACTTTTCGAAGTGGAAGTTGAAGTCGTTAACACTCTGGTTGTTAAAGGGAAAGTTAAACGTCATGGACAGCGTATTGGTCGTCGTAGCGACTGGAAAAAAGCTTACGTCACCCTGAAAGAAGGCCAGAATCTGGACTTCGTCGGCGGCGCAGAGTAAGTCGGAGGAGAGAAACAATGGCAATTGTTAAATGTAAACCGACATCTCCGGGTCGTCGCCATGTAGTTAAAGTGGTGAACCAGGAGCTGCACAAGGGCAAACCATTCGCCCCGCTGCTTGAGAAAAACAGCAAATCTGGCGGCCGCAACAACAACGGTCGCATCACTACTCGTCATATCGGTGGTGGTCACAAGCAGGCTTACCGTATTGTTGACTTTAAACGCAACAAAGATGGTATCCCGGCAGTTGTTGAACGTCTTGAGTACGATCCGAACCGCTCAGCGAACATCGCTCTGGTTCTGTACAAAGATGGCGAACGCCGTTACATCCTGGCCCCTAAAGGCCTGAAAGCTGGCGACCAGATTCAGTCTGGCGTTGATGCTGCGATCAAAGCAGGTAACACTCTGCCGATGCGTAACATCCCAGTAGGTTCAACTGTTCACAACGTAGAAATGAAACCAGGCAAAGGCGGTCAGATTGCTCGCTCAGCTGGTACTTACGTGCAGATCGTTGCGCGCGAAGGTTCCTACGTTACCCTGCGTCTGCGTTCTGGTGAAATGCGTAAAGTCGAATCCGACTGCCGCGCTACCCTTGGCGAAGTCGGCAATGCAGAGCATATGCTCCGCGTTCTGGGTAAAGCAGGTGCAGCTCGCTGGCGTGGTATTCGTCCGACCGTTCGTGGTACTGCGATGAACCCAGTTGATCACCCGCACGGTGGTGGTGAAGGTCGTAACTTTGGTAAGCATCCGGTGTCCCCATGGGGCCTCCAGACCAAAGGTAAGAAGACCCGTAGCAACAAGCGTACTGATAAATTTATCGTACGTCGCCGTAGCAAATAAAATTAGAGGATAAGCCATGCCACGTTCTCTCAAGAAAGGTCCTTTTATTGACCTGCACTTGCTGAAGAAGGTAGAGAAAGCGGTGGAAAGCGGTGACAAGAAGCCCCTGCGCACTTGGTCCCGTCGTTCAACGATCTTTCCAAACATGATCGGTTTGACCATCGCTGTCCATAATGGTCGTCAGCACGTTCCAGTTTTTGTTTCCGATGAAATGGTCGGTCACAAGCTGGGTGAATTTGCGCCGACTCGTACTTATCGCGGTCACGCGGCTGATAAAAAAGCCAAGAAACGCTAAGGCAGGAGGAAGAGATGGAAACTTTAGCTCAACATCGCCACGCTCGTTCTTCTGCTCAAAAGGTTCGCCTTGTGGCTGACCTGATTCGCGGTAAGAAAGTGTCGCAGGCTCTGGACATTTTGACCTACACCAACAAGAAAGCGGCTGTACTGGTCAAGAAAGTACTTGAATCTGCCATTGCTAACGCCGAACACAACGATGGCGCTGATATCGATGATCTGAAAGTCGCGAAAATTTTCGTCGACGCAGGCCCAAGCATGAAGCGCATTATGCCGCGTGCAAAAGGTCGTGCAGATCGTATCCTGAAGCGCACCAGCCACATTACTGTGGTTGTGTCCGATCGCTGAGACTCTGGAGACTAGCAATGGGTCAGAAAGTACATCCTAATGGTATTCGCCTGGGTATTGTAAAGCCCTGGAACTCTACCTGGTTCGCGAATACCAAAGAATTCGCTGACAACCTGGACAGCGATTTTAAAGTTCGTCAGTTTTTGACTAAAGAACTGTCAAAAGCGTCTGTCTCTCGTATCGTAATCGAGCGTCCGGCTAAGAGCATCCGTGTGACTATTCACACCGCTCGCCCGGGCATCGTAATCGGTAAGAAAGGCGAAGACGTCGAGAAACTGCGTGCGGTCGTAGCAAATATTGCTGGCGTCCCTGCACAGATCAATATCGCTGAAATCCGTAAGCCGGAACTGGACGCTAAATTGGTTGCTGACAGCATCACTTCACAGCTGGAGCGTCGTGTGATGTTCCGTCGTGCTATGAAGCGTGCTGTACAGAACGCAATGCGTCTGGGCGCTAAAGGTATCAAAGTTGAAGTTAGTGGCCGTCTGGGCGGCGCCGAGATCGCACGTACTGAATGGTACCGTGAAGGTCGCGTGCCGTTGCACACTCTGCGTGCTGACATCGACTACAACACCTCTGAAGCGCACACTACTTATGGTGTAATCGGCGTTAAGGTATGGATCTTCAAAGGCGAGATCCTGGGTGGTATGGCTGCTGTTGAACAACCGGAACCGGCTGCTCAACCTAAAAAGCAGCAGCGTAAAGGCCGTAAGTAAGGAGAGTCGCTATGTTACAACCAAAGCGTACAAAATTCCGTAAAGTGCATAAAGGCCGCAACCGTGGTCTGGCGCAGGGTACGGATGTTAGCTTCGGGACTTTCGGTCTGAAAGCTGTTGGCCGTGGTCGTCTGACTGCCCGTCAGATCGAAGCAGCACGTCGTGCTATGACCCGTGCAGTTAAGCGTCAAGGTAAAATTTGGATCCGTGTATTCCCGGACAAACCAATTACTGAGAAGCCGCTCGAAGTGCGTATGGGTAAAGGTAAGGGTAACGTTGAGTATTGGGTTGCCCTGATCCAACCGGGCAAAGTCCTGTATGAAATGGACGGCGTTCCGGAAGAGCTTGCCCGTGAAGCCTTCAAGCTGGCAGCAGCAAAACTGCCTATCAAAACCACCTTTGTAACTAAGACGGTGATGTAATGAAAGCAACTGAGCTGCGTGAAAAAAGCGTTGAAGAGCTCAACACTGAGCTGCTTAACCTGCTGCGTGAGCAGTTTAACCTGCGCATGCAGGCAGCATCTGGCCAGCTGCAACAGTCTCATCTGTTGAAGCAAGTTCGCCGTGATGTTGCACGCGTTAAGACTTTACTGACTGAGAAGGCGGGTGCGTAATGACCGATAAAATCCGTACTCTGCAGGGTCGTGTGATCAGTGACAAGATGCAGAAATCTGCTGTTGTTGCTATCGAGCGTTTCGTGAAACACCCAATCTACGGTAAATTCATTAAGCGTACGACTAAGCTGCACATCCACGACGAGAACAATGAATGCGGTATCGGCGACGTGGTTGAAATCCGCGAATGCCGTCCGCTGTCCAAGACTAAGTCCTGGACACTGGTTCGCGTTGTAGAGAAAGCGATTCTGTAATAGAATCTGCCCTCTTAAAAAATAAAATAAACGGCTCAGTCGAGCCGTTTATTTTTTCTACCCAAATTGGGGAACCGGTGTTATAATGCCGCGCCTTCAATTATGGGGCTATCAATCGACCTGTTTCTAGGTCCCGAAGTAGTAGTTGACATTAGCGGAGCACTAAAATGATCCAAGAACAGACTATGCTGAACGTCGCCGACAACTCCGGTGCACGTCGCGTAATGTGTATCAAGGTTCTGGGTGGCTCGCACCGTCGCTACGCAGGCGTAGGCGACATCATCAAAGTTACCATCAAGGAAGCAATTCCTCGCGGTAAAGTTAAGAAAGGTGATGTGCTTAAGGCGGTAGTGGTGCGCACCAGGAAGGGTGTTCGTCGCCCTGACGGTTCTGTCATTCGCTTCGATGGCAATGCATGCGTTATTTTAAATAATAACAGTGAGCAGCCTATCGGTACGCGTATTTTTGGGCCGGTAACTCGTGAGCTTCGTACTGAAAAGTTCATGAAAATTATCTCTCTGGCACCAGAAGTACTCTAAGGAGCGAGCAATGGCAGCTAAAATCCGTCGCGATGACGAAGTTATCGTGCTGACCGGTAAAGATAAAGGTAAGCGCGGTAAAGTAAAAAATGTCCTGTCTTCTGGTAAGGTCATTGTTGAAGGTATCAACCTGGTTAAGAAGCATCAGAAGCCGGTTCCGGCTACAAACCAGGCGGGTGGCATTGTTGAGAAAGAAGCCGCAATTCAGGTTTCCAACCTTGCAATCTTCAACACGGCAACTGGTAAGGCTGACCGTGTAGGCTTTAGATTTGAAGACGGAAAAAAAGTCCGTTTCTTTAAATCAAACAGCGAAACTATCAAGTAATTTGGAGTAGTACGATGGCGAAACTGCATGATTACTACAAAGACGAAGTAGTTAACAAACTCATGACTGAGTTTGGCTACGCTTCTGTCATGCAAGTCCCTCGGGTCGAGAAGATCACCCTGAACATGGGTGTTGGTGAAGCGATCGCTGACAAGAAGCTGCTGGATAATGCAGTAGCTGACCTGGCAGCAATCTCCGGTCAAAAGCCGTTAGTCACCAAAGCACGCAAATCAGTTGCAGGCTTCAAAATCCGTCAGGGCTATCCGATCGGCTGTAAAGTAACTCTGCGTGGCGAGCGCATGTGGGAGTTCTTTGAGCGTCTGGTCACTATTGCTGTTCCACGTATTCGTGACTTCCGTGGCTTGTCCGCTAAGTCATTCGATGGTCGTGGTAACTACAGCATGGGCGTCCGTGAGCAGATCATCTTCCCAGAAATCGACTATGACAAAGTCGATCGCGTTCGTGGTTTGGATATTACCATCACCACTACTGCGAAATCTGACGATGAAGGCCGTGCTCTGCTGGCCGCCTTTGAATTCCCGTTCCGCAAGTAAGGTAGGGTTACTTAATGGCTAAGCAATCAATGAAAGCACGCGAAGTTAAGCGTGAGAAATTAGCAGACAAATTCTTCGCAAAGCGCGTTGAGCTGAAAGCTATCATTTCTGATGTGAACGCTTCTGACGAAGATCGTTGGAATGCTGTTCTCAAGCTGCAGTCTCTGCCGCGTGATTCCAGCCCGTCCCGTCAGCGTAACCGCTGCCGCCAAACTGGTCGTCCGCACGCTTTCCTGCGGAAGTTCGGGTTGAGCCGTATCAAGGTCCGTGAAGCCGCTATGCGCGGTGAGATCCCGGGTCTTAAAAAGGCTAGCTGGTAATTGTCACCATTTGAATCACGGGAGTTATACTGATGAGCATGCAAGATCCGATCGCGGATATGCTGACCCGTATCCGTAACGGTCAGGCCGCGAACAAAGTCGCGGTCATTATGCCTTCCTCCAAGCTGAAAGTGGCAATTGCCAACGTGCTGAAGGAAGAAGGCTATATTGAAGATTTTAAAATCGAAGGCGACATCAAGCCTGAACTGGAACTGACTCTTAAGTATTTCCAGGGCAAGGCTGTGGTAGAGAGCATTCAACGTGTTAGTCGCCCAGGTCTGCGCATCTATAAGCGCAAAGACGAACTGCCAAAAGTTATGGCAGGTTTGGGCATCGCGGTTGTTTCTACCTCTAAAGGTGTTATGACTGATCGTGCAGCGCGCCAAGCTGGTCTTGGTGGCGAAATTATCTGCTACGTAGCTTAATCGGAGGAAGAAATGTCTCGTGTTGCTAAAGCACCTGTCGCTATTCCTGCCGGCGTAGAGGTAAAACTCAACGGTCAGGTTATTTCGATTAAAGGTAAAAACGGCGAGCTGACTCGTACTATCAATGATGCTGTTGAAGTTAAACAAGCTGACAACACGCTGACCTTCGCTCCGCGCGATGGTTACGTTGACGGCTGGGCGCAGGCGGGTACTACTCGTGCGCTGATGAACTCAATGGTTATCGGTGTTACCGAAGGCTTCACTAAGAAGCTGCAGCTGGTTGGTGTAGGTTATCGTGCGGCCGTTAAGGGCGACGTGGTGAATTTGTCTCTGGGCTTTTCTCACCCTGTTGAACACGCGCTGCCGGCAGGCATCTCTGCAGAATGTCCAACTCAAACTGAAATCGTACTGAAAGGTGCAGACAAGCAGTTGATTGGCCAGGTTGCAGCTGATTTGCGCGCCTACCGTCGTCCTGAGCCTTATAAAGGCAAGGGTGTTCGTTACGCCGACGAAGTCGTGCGTACCAAAGAGGCTAAGAAGAAGTAAGGTAACACTATGGATAAGAAATCTGCTCGTATCCGTCGTGCGACCCGCGCACGTCGCAAGCTCAAAGAGCTGGGTGCTACTCGCCTGGTGGTACATCGTACCCCGCGTCACATTTACGCACAGGTAATCGCACCGAACGGTTCTGAAGTTTTGGTTGCTGCTTCTACTGTAGAAAAAGCTATCACTGAACAACTGAAGTACACCGGTAACAAAGACGCTGCAGCTGCTGTGGGCAAAGCCATTGCAGAGCGCGCAATTGAGAAAGGCATCACTGGTGTCTCTTTCGACCGTTCCGGGTTCCAATATCATGGTCGCGTCCAGGCACTGGCAGATGCTGCCCGTGAAGCTGGCCTTCAGTTCTAAGGTAGAGGTCTAAGATGGCACACATCGAGAAACAAGCTGGTGAACTGCAGGAAAAACTGATCGCGGTAAACCGTGTATCTAAAACTGTTAAAGGCGGTCGTATCTTCTCCTTCACAGCACTGACTGTTGTAGGCGATGGTAATGGTCGTATCGGTTTTGGTTACGGTAAAGCGCGTGAAGTTCCAGCAGCGATCCAGAAAGCGATGGAAAAAGCCCGTCGCAATATGATTAACGTCGCGCTGACGCACGGTACCCTGCAACACCCGGTTAAAGGTGTTCACACGGGTTCTCGCGTGTTCATGCAGCCAGCTTCCGAAGGTACCGGTATCATCGCCGGTGGTGCAATGCGCGCCGTTCTGGAAGTTGCTGGAGTTCATAACGTTCTGGCCAAAGCATATGGTTCCACTAACCCGATTAACGTGGTGCGTGCAACTATTGATGGCCTGGCGAATATGAATTCTCCAGAAATGGTCGCTGCCAAGCGTGGTAAATCCGTTGAAGAAATTCTGGGGTAATCACCATGGCAAACACTATTAAAATTACACAAACCCGTAGTTCGATCGGCCGTCTGCCTAAACACAAGGCAACGCTGCTTGGCCTGGGTCTGCGTCGTATTGGTCATACCGTTGAGCGTGAAGATACGCCTGCTGTTCGCGGTATGGTTAACGCGATTTCCTACATGGTTAAAGTGGAGGAGTAAGAGATGCGTTTAAATACTCTGTCTCCGGCCGAAGGATCTAAACACGCTTCTAAGCGTCTGGGTCGTGGTATCGGTTCGGGCCTCGGCAAAACCGGTGGTCGTGGTCACAAAGGTCAGAACTCACGTTCTGGCGGTGGCGTACGTCGCGGTTTTGAGGGCGGTCAGATGCCTCTGTATCGTCGTCTGCCAAAATTTGGCTTCACTTCTCGCAAAGCAATGGTGACGGCTGAAGTTCGTCTCTCTGACCTGGCGAAAGTAGAAGGCGGTATTGTAGACCTGAACACGCTGAAAGCAGCGAATATTATTGGTGTACAGATTGAGTTCGCTAAGGTGTTCTTGTCTGGCGAAGTTACTACACCAGTAACAATTCGTGGCCTGCGTGTAACGAAAGGCGCTCGTGCTGCAATCGAAGCTGCTGGCGGAAAAATCGAGGAATAAGTAGCAGATGGCTAAACAACCGGGATTAGATTTTCAAAGTGCCAAGGGTGGGCTGGGTGAACTGAAACGCAGACTGTTGTTTGTAATTGGTGCACTTATTGTCTTCCGTATTGGCTCTTTTATTCCGATCCCTGGTATTGATGCCACTGTACTTGCCAAACTGCTTGAGCAACAGCGTGGCACCATCATTGAAATGTTTAACATGTTCTCTGGTGGTGCTTTAAGCCGTGCTTCTATCTTTGCTCTGGGAATCATGCCCTATATTTCGGCATCGATTATTATCCAGTTGCTAACTGTGGTTCATCCTGCATTAGCTGAAATAAAGAAAGAAGGGGAGGCTGGCCGTCGTAAGATTAGTCAGTACACTCGTTACGGTACGTTGGTACTTGCCATATTCCAGGCGATCGGTATTGCTACTGGTTTGCCCAATATGGCGGGAATGCAGGGCCTGGTGATGAATCCAGGCTTTGCTTTCTATTTTACCGCTGTTGTGAGCTTGGTTACGGGGACAATGTTTCTCATGTGGCTGGGTGAACAGATTACTGAGCGCGGTATCGGAAACGGTATTTCAATCATAATCTTTGCTGGTATCGTTGCGGGTTTACCGCCGGCCATTGGCCATACCATCGAGCAAGCAAGGCAAGGTGACCTGCACTTCCTCCTGTTGCTGTTGGTTGCAGTGCTCGTATTTGCAGTGACCTTCTTCGTTGTTTACGTAGAGCGTGGTCAACGCCGCATTGTGGTGAACTATGCGAAACGTCAGCAAGGCCGTCGTGTCTATGCTGCTCAGAGCACGCATTTGCCGCTGAAAGTTAATATGGCAGGGGTTATCCCGGCTATTTTTGCTTCCAGTATTATTCTGTTCCCGGCAACTATTGCTCAGTGGTTCGGCGGCAGTACCGGTTGGAACTGGTTAGCAACTATTACAATGTATTTGCAACCAGGTCAGCCGCTATATGTGCTACTCTATGCGACTGCGATCATCTTCTTCTGTTTCTTCTATACGGCGTTGGTTTTCAACCCACGTGAAACAGCAGATAACCTGAAGAAGTCTGGTGCATTTGTACCAGGAATTCGTCCGGGAGAGCAAACGGCGAAGTATATCGATAAAGTAATGACTCGACTGACCTTAATCGGCGCTCTGTATATTACTTTTATCTGCCTTATCCCGGAGTTCATGCGTGATGCGATGAAAGTTCCTTTCTACTTTGGCGGTACGTCACTGCTTATTGTAGTAGTTGTCATCATGGACTTTATGGCTCAAGTGCAAACTCTGATGATGTCAAGTCAGTACGAGTCTGCATTGAAGAAAGCAAACCTGAAGGGCTACGGCCGTTAATTCAGGCGCTTGAGAAGTTACGGAGAGTAAAAATGAAAGTTCGTGCTTCCGTCAAGAAATTATGTCGTAACTGCAAAATCATTCGTCGCGACGGCGTCGTACGTGTGATTTGTAGCGCCGAGCCAAAGCATAAACAGCGCCAAGGCTGATTTTCACATATTTTTCTTGCAAAGTCGGGTTGAGCTGGCTAGATTAGCCAGCCAATCTTTTGTATGTCTATGCGTTTCCATTTGAGTATCCTGAAAACGGGCTTTTCGGCATGGAACGTATATATTTTTTATAGGAGTGCATAGTGGCCCGTATAGCAGGCATTAACATTCCTGATCAAAAACATACCGTAATCGCTTTAACATCGATCTATGGTATCGGCAAGACTCGTTCACAAGCTATCTGCGTTGAAACGGGTATCGCTGAAAATGTTAAGATCAGTGAGTTATCTGAAGAGCAAATCGACTTGCTGCGTGATGCAGTCGCGAAGTTCGTCGTCGAAGGCGACCTGCGCCGTGAAGTCACCCTGAGCATCAAACGTCTTATGGACCTTGGTTGCTATCGTGGTTTGCGTCATCGTCGTGGTCTTCCGGTTCGCGGCCAGCGTACCAAGACCAACGCTCGTACCCGTAAGGGTCCGCGCAAACCGATCAAGAAATAATCGGGGTGATTGAATAATGGCAAAGGCACCAGTTCGTGCACGTAAGCGTGTAAGAAAGCAAGTCTCCGACGGCGTGGCACATGTCCATGCTTCTTTTAACAACACCATCGTTACTATCACTGATCGTCAGGGTAACGCACTGGGTTGGGCAACCGCCGGTGGTTCCGGTTTCCGCGGTTCACGTAAATCTACCCCGTTCGCTGCTCAGGTTGCTGCAGAGCGCTGTGCAGAAGCGGTAAAAGATTACGGTATTAAGAACCTGGAAGTTATGGTTAAGGGTCCGGGTCCGGGTCGCGAATCAACGATTCGTGCTCTGAACGCCGCTGGTTTCCGCATCACAAATATTACTGATGTGACTCCGATCCCTCATAACGGTTGTCGTCCGCCGAAAAAACGCCGCGTATAACGCTCGTTTTTAGGATAGTTGGAGAAAGAAAATGGCAAGATATTTGGGTCCTAAGCTCAAGCTGAGCCGTCGTGAGGGCACTGACTTATTCCTTAAGTCTGGCGTTCGTGCGATTGACACCAAGTGTAAAATTGATCAAGCGCCTGGTCAGCACGGAGCGCGTAAACCGCGTCTGTCTGATTACGGCGGTCAGTTGCGTGAAAAGCAAAAAGTACGTCGCATTTATGGCGTTCTTGAGCGTCAGTTCCGTAACTATTATAAAGAAGCAGCACGTCTGAAAGGCAACACAGGTGAAAATCTGCTGGCTCTGCTTGAAGGCCGTCTTGATAACGTAGTTTATCGTATGGGTTTTGGTGCCACTCGTGCAGAAGCACGCCAGCTGGTAAGCCATAAATCCGTCATGGTTAACGGCCGCGTTGTTAACATCGCTTCTTATCAGGTAACTCCGAATGACGTTGTTAGCATCCGTGAGAAAGCCAAAAAGCAATCTCGCGTGAAAGCCGCTCTGGAGCTGGCTGAGCAGCGTGAAAAGCCAACCTGGCTGGAAGTTGATGCTACTAAGATGGAAGGTGTGTTCAAGCGTATTCCTGAGCGTACCGATCTGTCTGCGGACATTAACGAACACCTGATCGTCGAGCTTTACTCTAAGTAAAGCTTAGTACCAAAGAGAGGACACAATGCAGGGTTCTGTGACAGAGTTTCTAAAACCGCGCCTGGTAGATATCGAGCAAGTCAGTTCGACGCACGCCAAGGTGACCCTTGAGCCTTTAGAGCGTGGCTTTGGCCATACTCTTGGTAACGCACTGCGCCGTATTCTGCTTTCATCCATGCCGGGTTGCGCGGTGACCGAGGTTGAAATTGATGGTGTACTTCATGAGTACAGCACCAAAGAGGGAGTACAGGAAGATATCCTGGAAATCCTGCTCAACCTGAAAGGGCTGGCGGTAAGAGTTCAGGGTAAAGATGAGGTTATTCTTACTCTGAATAAATCTGGCATTGGCCCTGTGACTGCAGCCGACATCACCCATGACGGTGATGTCGAAATCGTCAAGCCGCAGCACGTGATCTGCCATCTGACCGATGACAACGCATCTATCAATATGCGTATCAAAGTTCAGCGTGGCCGTGGTTATGTGCCGGCGTCTGCCCGAATTCATTCGGAAGAAGATGAGCGCCCGATCGGCCGCCTGTTGGTTGACGCCTGTTACAGCCCTGTAGACCGTATCGCCTACAATGTTGAAGCAGCGCGTGTAGAACAGCGCACCGACCTGGACAAGCTGGTCATCGAAATGGAAACCAACGGCACAATCGATCCTGAAGAGGCGATTCGTCGTGCGGCAACCATTCTGGCTGAACAACTTGAAGCTTTTGTCGACCTACGTGATGTACGTCAACCAGAAGTTAAAGAAGAAAAACCAGAATTCGATCCGATCCTGCTGCGCCCTGTTGACGATCTGGAATTGACTGTCCGCTCTGCTAACTGCCTTAAGGCAGAAGCTATCCACTACATCGGTGATCTGGTGCAGCGTACTGAAGTTGAGCTCCTTAAAACGCCTAACTTGGGTAAAAAATCTCTTACTGAGATTAAAGATGTGTTGGCATCACGTGGTCTTTCTCTGGGCATGCGCCTTGAGAACTGGCCGCCAGCCAGCATTGCTGATGAATAAACCGATCACAGGTTAAGGTTTCACTGAGAAGGATAAGGTCATGCGCCATCGTAAGAGTGGTCGTCAACTGAACCGCAACAGCAGCCATCGTCAGGCTATGTTTCGCAACATGGCTGGCTCTCTGGTTCGTCATGAGATCATCAAGACGACCCTGCCGAAAGCGAAAGAGCTGCGTCGTGTAGTTGAGCCGCTGATTACACTTGCCAAGACCGACAGCGTTGCTAATCGTCGTCTGGCATTCGCCCGCACTCGTGATAACGAGATCGTGGCAAAACTGTTTAATGAACTTGGCCCGCGTTTCGCGAGCCGCGCAGGTGGTTACACTCGTATTCTTAAGTGTGGCTTCCGTGCTGGTGACAACGCTCCGATGGCATACATCGAGCTCGTTGATCGTCCAGAAGTTCAAGCAGAAGCTGCTGCAGAGTAATCTGTAGCTACTTGGAAAAACCCGCTCCGGCGGGTTTTTTTATATCTTTATTATGGCGGTACGCTAACCTGAGCCAGTCACGTCTCTTTTTTCAGGGGGTAATATATGTGGTTAATTGACCAACTTGCTGAAGAGCATATTCGTAAAGCACTGGCTGAAGGTGAACTCGATAATCTACCTGGTGCTGGCATGCCACTTCAGATAGAGGATGATAGCCATGTCCCTCAGGAATTACGCGCGTCTTATCGAATACTAAAAAATGCAGGTTTTTTGCCGCCAGAACTTCAGTTGCGTCGCGAAGCCATGGAGTTGAATGAGTTATTAGAAAGTTGCCAGCTTGAAAATCCGCAATACGCACACTATCTTAAGCGTCTGCAAGTCGTGGAGTTAACGTTGCGTCAGGCAGGAATGAATACCGAGTTTCTCTATGGTGATTATGCCGCGAGTTTACGCAACCGTATGAAATAATCATCTGCATTAAATTGTTCAGATGACATCCATTTTAAACACAGGAAATGATTGTATGGCCCACTACAAGCATACGAAGGGGAAAATACGCGATAATGCGCTCGAAGCTTTGTTACACGATCCATTATTTAGAGCACGTGTTGAAGTAAATCAGAAAGAGAAAGGAAGTTTTAAACGGAAGGATAAACATCATAAGAAGGGCAACTGGGAGGCCAGTGGTAAAGCAAACTTTACCACTGGCCTTTTAGCTTTAGCCCGGCGTAAATTTTAGATCTTGCTGTTTTGCTGCTTTAACAGGTCTCGGATCTCAGTGAGCAGGTTTTCTTCAGCCGTAGGCTTCGGTGCTGGCTTCTCAACTTCTTTCTTCTTGTGCAACTTATTCATCAGCTTGATAGCAATGAAAATCGCAAAAGCTACGATGACAAAATCGAATACGCTCTGCAAAAACATGCCATATTCCATTACTACCGCAGGCGTTGACCCATCCGCTGGTTTTAATATCCAGCTGAACTGCTTGAAATCTACTCCCCCGATAAGCAAGCCCAATGGCGGCATGATAATGTTTGAGACCAATGAAGATACAATCTTACCAAAGGCCGCACCGATGATGACACCTACTGCCAAATCCACCACATTGCCGCGCATGGCAAAATCGCGAAACTCTTTGAATAAACTCATTCTTATCTCCTTTCCGTTACCAGTGGGTAAAGTCTAACAAACGATACGGGGTTTGCCATGTTGCTTAGCTAATTTGCATAGATTGCTAATAACTTATCTGGAAATCTCTTACAGAAAAAACGGACTTGGCTGGAACAGGCGCTCAACATCAGGAACGAACTTTTTATCAGTCAGGAACATGATGACATGGTCGCCTTGCTCAATGCGCAAATTGTTATTGGCAATCATCACGTCATCTCCACGAACCACTGCCCCAATGATCGTTCCTGGGGGAAGTTTAATATCGTTAATGGTGCGACCAACAACCCGTGAAGTACTTTCATCGCCGTGAGCAATCGCTTCTATCGCTTCTGCTATGCCGCGTCGGAGTGATGAAACGCTGACGATATCAGCTTTACGTACATGTCCAAGCAGGGCGGAAATAGTGGCTTGTTGAGGCGAAATGGCAATATCAATGACGCTGCCCTGAACCAGATCAACATATGCACGGCGCTGGATCAGCACCATGACTTTTTTGGCACCCATTTTCTTGGCCAGCATTGCTGACATAATATTAGCCTCATCGTCATTGGTAACGGCGATAAACAGATCGATTTGATCGATATGCTCTTCGGCTAATAATTCCTGATCGGATGCGTCACCATAAAACACGATGGTATTTTGCAGTTGTTCAGCGAGTTCCGCGGCTCGTTGTTGATTTCTTTCAATCAGCTTGACGCTGTAATGCTTTTCCAGGCGTTGCGCTAAGCCAAAACCGATATTGCCGCCACCGACTAACATGATGCGTTTATAGGGTTTTTCCAGTCGCTGAAGCTCGCTCATCACGGCGCGAATATTCTGGCTGGCGGCGATAAAGAAGACTTCATCACCGGCCTCCACAATCGTAGAACCTTGCGGTCGGATAGGGCGATCCTGTCGGAAAATTGCAGCAACTCGTGTGTCTATATGCGGCATGTGCTCGCGCATAATAGACAGAGCATTGCCAACTAATGGTCCGCCATAATAGGCTTTTACCGCCGCAAGACTAACTTTCCCATCTGCGAAATTGACCACTTGCAGCGCACCAGGATATTCGATCAGGCGATAAATGTTATCAATCACCAGTTGCTCAGGCGCAATCAGGTGATCAATCGGTACGGCTTCAGGGCCAAATAATTTCTCAGAGTCACGCACATAATCCACGGCACGAATACGAGCAATGCGGTTCGGTGTATTAAAAAGCGTGTAGGCTACCTGACACGCGATCATGTTTGTTTCATCTGAGCTGGTTACGGCGACCAACATGTCAGCATCTTCGGCGCCAGCTTCGCGTAAAACGCGAGGATGTGAGCCGTGTCCCTGAACAACACGAAGATCGAATTTGTCCTGCAACTGGCGCAGCCGCCCGGTATCGGTATCCACAACGGTGATATCGTTATTTTCGCCAACCAGGTTTTCCGCCAGCGTTCCGCCCACTTGCCCGGCGCCTAATATAATGATTTTCATCAGTGAACCTGCCTCAAGTATTAGGCTTCAGATTAACGTTTAATCAGCTTCGCATAGTAAAAACCATCACCGCTGTCGTGCTGCGGGAAAATTTGTAATCCCGGTTCCGCTGAATCAGTAATTGGAACATGTTGCGCATCCGGATGCCGCTGTAAAAATGCTGCTACCTGAAGGTGGTTCTCTTCTGGGAGTACTGAGCATGTAGCATATAAAAATGTGCCGCCGGATTTTAAGCGCGGCCAGACCGCATCAAATATTTCACTCTGCAGCTTAACCAGTTCGGCAATATCTGCATCTCGTCTTAACCACTTGATGTCTGGATGACGACGAATGACACCGGTTGCAGAGCAGGGCGCATCCAGCAAGATACGATCGAACTGGCTGGCTTCGCACCATTGTTCCGGAAAACGCCCATCTCCTGCTTTAACATCAGCGTGCTGCCCGAGGCGTTTCAAATTTTCGTGAACACGCGCAAGCCGTTTTTCATCGACATCAACGGCAAGTACAATGGCTTCAGGCGCTGCTTCCAAAATATGCGTGGTTTTCCCGCCAGGAGCAGCGCATAAATCAAGAATGCTTTCTCCATTTTGCGGTTCTAAAAACTCAGCACACCGCTGAGCTGAAAGATCCTGTACGGTTACCCAACCTTCACTAAATCCCGGAAGCTGCGAGACACCACAAGGTGTTTCAAGACGCAATGCATGTCTTGCATGCTCGTCAGCGATGGCGTTTTTACCACTTTCCTGCAACAGCTTTAGCCAGTCTTCGCGTGAATGATGCTGCTGATTAACACGTAGCCACATCGGCGGACGCTGATTATTTGCTTCTATAATCGATTGCCATTGCTCAGGCCAGGCCTGTTGCAAGCGATTCATCAGCCATTTAGGATGCAAATAGCGCTGTGCAGATTGCTCATGCTGCACAAGAAGCTCATCCTGCTGTCGCTGAAATTGACGCAAAACACCGTTAATTACCCCTTTCAGCTGTGGGCGTTTCAGCGCGACTGCGCCTTCAACGGTTTCTGCCAGGGCGGCATGAGCAGGAATACGCGTATGTATAAGCTGATAAAGACCAACCATGATCAAGAAATGAATAGTCCGCTGCTTGCCGGTCATGGGGCGGGCCATTAACTTGCCAATAATACCTTCCAGCTGCGGAAGAGTACGTAGAACGCCATAGCTGAGCTCTTGCAAAAGTGCGGCATCTTTTTCCGCTACTTCTCGCTGTATAACGGGCAATACGGTGCTCAGCGATTGCCCCTGTTCTATTACGCGCTCAACAGCAATGGCCACCAGGCTACGAAGATTGGTTGTTTTTTTCATTTTACATCGTCATTAAATAAAACCCGGCGAAGGCCGGGTTCGGGTATCAGGTAAGCACGGTTCCTGGCGTAAACCAATCACGGCGTGAGTTAAGCAGGTCTTGCGCTGTCATGGCTTTTTTTCCAGCAGGCTGTAATTGCTCAATATTCAATACGCCATCAGACGTTGCGATCTGAATACCGTGCTTATCGGCGGCGATGACTTCCCCCGGCGTGGTATTCGGCTGGTGAGGGGAAATGCTGGACTGCCATACTTTCACTGGTTGCTCATCAACGACAAAAAAGCTGACTGGCCACGGATTAAAGGCGCGAACACAGCGCTCAAGTTGCGCCGCGCTCAAATGCCAGTTCAGGCGAGCTTCCTCTTTACTGAGTTTTTCAGCATAAGTCGCGCTGGCTTCATTCTGCACTTCCGGCTTCGCTTCGCCAGTTGCCAACAAGGCCAACGTTTCAAGCATGCCTGTTGGCCCCAGCTGGGCAAGCTTGTGATAAAGCGTTGCACTGGTATCTTCAGGTTCAATGGGGCAGTCAAGCTTAAGCAGCATGTCTCCAGTATCAAGACCAACATCCATTTGCATAATGGTCACGCCGGTCTGCGCATCGCCAGCCCATACGGCACGTTGAATGGGCGCTGCGCCGCGCCAGCGTGGCAGCAGCGAGCCATGAACGTTGATACAGCCCAGCCGCGGCATTGCCAGTACTGACGCAGGCAGAATCAACCCATAAGCGACAACAACCATGATGTCAGCCTGTAAATCTGCAACCAGCTGCTGATTTTCTGCAGGCCGCAAAGATTTTGGTTGGTACACCGGAATATTATTTTCAAGAGCCAGCGTTTTTACTGGGCCGGCAGCTAATTTATTACCACGCCCGGCCGGTCTGTCAGGCTGCGTGAAAACAGCCACGACACGATGCTGTGATGACAGAAGCGCCGACAGGTGTTGGGCCGCGAAGTCTGGCGTGCCGGCAAAAATGATGTTCAATGATTCGGACACGCTTATTCCTTAATCAGGCATCGCGCGCATTCAGGCGCGCCAGTTTTTCCATTTTTTGGCGAATACGCTGACGTTTCATCGGTGAAAGATAATCAATGAATAACTTGCCAACCAGATGATCCAGCTCATGCTGAATGCAGATGGCGAGCAGGCCGTCGGCTTCTAGCTCAAATGCTTCGCCTTCGCGGTTTAATGCGCGAATCTTCACTCGTTCTGCGCGCGGCACAAAAGCACGCTGCTCCGGAATAGAAAGGCAGCCTTCCTCAATACCGGTTTCGCCATCTTTTGACAGCAATTCAGGATTGATGAGCGTTAAACGCTCATCACGATTTTCTGATACATCGATAACGATGATGCGCTGATGAATATCCACCTGCGTAGCCGCTAAGCCAATGCCTTCTTCGGCGTACATCGTTTCAAACATATCATCCACGATGCGCTGAATATCCGCATTCACTTCTTTAACTGGCTTGGCGACAATGCGAAGACGATCGTCAGGGAAATGTAATACCTGCAAAACTGACATAACTATCCAGATCTGTGTTCAAGAAAAGGGAAAATTGTTCCCTGTATTGTAGACATTTCACTGCCCGATTGACAGCATTCCGGCATGGGATACCGGGCTTTGCAAGGAGGCAGCCGTGGAAAAAAGTGAGCTTTGGTTGCGGTTATCGGTAGTAAAAGGATTAAAAGGTACACAGCTGCTGGCTACAGCGAGGTATCTGTCTCAACAGGGAGTCGATGAAGACGCGTGTATACATGCCGGATTAACTGAATTGCAGCGGCAGCAATTTTGGTCATGTCCGCAGCGCCTCATAGAGCAGACAGCAATGTGGCTGGAAGCCGATAACCATTTTTTAATTACCGCCGAAGATGAACGCTATCCGCCACAGCTGCTTGCTATTACTGCATTTCCTGCACTGTTGTTTGTGACAGGCAATGTTTCATTACTGCTGACACCTCAGCTAGCCGTTATTGGAAGTCGAAATTGTTCACATTATGGTCGTCAGTGGGGGGAATACTTTACCCAGGCGCTTGCGCTAAGCGGACTAACAATAACCAGCGGGCTGGCAAGAGGAATTGATGGTATTGCACATCGCGCCGCGCTGTCAGTATCGGGAAAAACACTGGCAGTGCTCGGAAGTGGGTTGGAAAATATATATCCGCAGCGGCATATTGGCCTGGCACATGACATTATTGAGGCGGGCGGGGCGATAGTTTCCGAATTCCCGCTATCGTTACCCCCTTACGCCACTAATTTTCCGCGAAGGAATCGCATTATTAGCGGCCTTAGCAAAGGCGTTCTGGTTGTTGAGGCTTCCATCAAGAGTGGTTCTCTGGTCACGGCGCGTTATGCGCTTGAGCAAAATCGCGATGTGTATGCGTTGCCCGGACCGCTGGGAAATAACAGCAGTGAAGGTACGCATTGGCTTATTCAGCAAGGCGCCTTACTGGTCGCACATCCCAATAATATTGTTGAGCAGCTCAATCAAAATTTTGCCTGGTTACCATTTTCTGCGGATGACGCAATATATTCATCAGACAACGTTGATGTTCCATTGCCATTTGCTGAGGTGTTGGCTAACGTAGGAGATGAGGTTACACCTGTTGACGTCGTCGCTGAACGTGCCGGCCAACCTGTGCCAGCTATCGCAGCAAAGTTGCTTGAGCTGGAGTTAGCAGGATGGATCGCAGCTGTACCCGGCGGCTATGTCCGATTGAGGAGGGCATGCCATGTTCGACGTACTAATGTACTTGTTTGAAACGTATATCCACAGCGAGGCTGAAATGCGCGTTGATCAGGATAAGCTCACTGATGATTTGACGGACGCCGGCTTTCATCGGGAAGATATCTACAATGCGTTGAACTGGTTGGAGAAGCTGGCAGATTATCAGGATGGCCTCGTTGCGCCGATTTTGTTAACTACCGATCCGCTCTCTATGCGTATTTATACGGAAGAAGAGAGCCAGCGTCTTGATGCCAGTTGCCGGGGCTTCATTCTGTTCCTGGAACAGATTCAGGTACTCAATCTCGAAACCCGGGAGATGGTTATTGAACGCATCATGGCGCTTGATACTTTTGAATTCGATCTGGAAGATCTTAAATGGGTCGTGTTGATGGTGTTATTTAACATCCCGGGATGTGAAAATGCCTATCAGCAAATGGAAGAATTACTTTTTGACGTCAACGAAGGAATGATGCACTGAAGACTCTCTTCATGCCTGAGCAGTTATGAATAAACCAGCGCTCTTTACGGTGCGAAAAAACGAACTCTGCCCCAAATGTGGGGCAGAAATTGTTATACGCTCCGGTAAACATGGTCCCTTCCTGGGCTGCACGCATTATCCTCAATGTGATTATTCTCGCCCGCTTAAAAGCCAAAGCGACGGGCACGTTGTGAAAATTTTAGAGGGACAGAGCTGTCCAGTCTGCAGTAACGATTTAGTATTGCGCCAGGGACGATACGGCATGTTTATTAGTTGCAGCCACTACCCGGAATGTCCGCATACGGAAGTGATCGATCGTCCGGATGAAACAGCAATTGCTTGCCCTCAGTGTGAGACTGGCCATCTGGTTCAACGACGTTCACGTTTTGGCAAAACTTTTCATTCCTGTAATCGCTATCCCAGCTGCCAGTTTGCGATTAACGCACAACCGATAGAAGGCGAATGTGCGTTTTGCCATTTTCCTCTGCTAATAGAAAAGAAAACCGCGCAGGGAATGAAGCAATTTTGTGCCAGCAAAATTTGCGGCAAACCTGTGGCATCAGGAACTGAAAGTGATTAACTCGATTCATTCATCATCATTTGAGAACTGCCTGCACCATTTACGCAACCATAACGTTATCGCTTATCCAACCGAAGCAGTTTTTGGACTGGGATGCGATCCGGATGATGAGCAGGCGGTTTTAGCTCTGCTCGCTCTGAAGCAGCGTCCGATCGAAAAAGGTTTGATCCTAATTGCTGCCGACTACTCGCAATTAGAACCCTATATTGCCGATCGTGAGTTATCTGTTATCCAGCGTGAACGCATGCTGAACAGCTGGCCTGGACCAGTAACATGGGTGGCGCCGGCAAAGCCGCAAACTCCACGATGGCTTACCGGCCAGTTTGATTCGTTGGCTATCCGCGTAAGCGATCATCCTGATGTCAGAGCTCTCTGCCAGACATTGGGCAAACCTATCGTTTCTACCAGTGCCAATCTTTCCGGTCAGCCTCCTTGCCGTTCGATGGAAGACGTTTTGGCACAGTTTGGTAGCGATTTTCCCGTATTGGCAGGCGTGACCGGCGGAAGAAAAAATCCTTCGGAAATTAAAGATGTTATTACAGGTGCATTGATTCGTCAGGGATAAAAGATGGAACGTTTTGCCGTATTTGGTCATCCAATCACTCACAGTAAATCACCGTTGATTCATGCGTTGTTCGCTGCACAAACGGGCATCGAACATCTGTATGGTCGCGTCTGTGCACCCATTGACGCTTTTCCTGCCACGATAAAAGACTTTTTTGCAAACGGTGGCGAAGGCGCAAATGTGACGGTGCCGTTTAAACAACAGGCATTTGAGCTGGCAGATGAGTTAACCGAGCGAGCAGCTCTGGCGGGAGCCGTCAACACGCTTAAAAAAATCGGTGCGGGAAAGATTCTCGGCGACAACACCGATGGGATTGGTTTAGTCAGCGATCTTGCTCGCCTGCAAATGATCGCGCCGGGCTGTCGTATTTTGCTGGTGGGCGCGGGAGGGGCAGCAAGAGGGGTTATTCTGCCACTGCTTTCTGCAGGCTGCGTGATCACTATAGCAAATCGAACGGCTGAGAAGGCGCAGGAACTGGCCACTCTCTTTCAATCACATGGCGACGTAATCGCATGTCCCATGGAAAAATTGAGCGGACAGCCGTTTGATGTGATTGTGAACGCAACGTCCAGCGGGATTTCGGGAGAAGTGCCAGCGTTACCTTCAACAATCATTGCGCCTTCGACCCGCTGTTACGACATGTTTTACCAGCCGGGTTTAACGCCTTTTCTGCGCTGGGGTCAGCAACATGAAGCCAGTCAGCTTGCAGATGGATTAGGGATGCTGGTGGGACAAGCTGCACATGCTTTTTATCTCTGGCATGGCGAGTTTCCCGACGTTGAACCTGTGATTGACCGTTTGCACAAAGAGCTGCTGTCATGAATCAGGCAATTCAATTTCCCGATCGCGAAGAGTGGAATAAAGAAATTGATGCGATGTGTTTTCCCGCGCTGGTAAATGGCATCAGCCTTACCTGCGCTATTTCTGCAAGTGAGTTACAGCATCGTTATGGCAATGAGCACCTGGCTGACAAACTGTTCAGTGCTCATCGCTGGGATCTGGAAGAGGAAGCGCAAACCCTCATCGAACAGCAAAAAGATGATGATCAGGGCTGGGTCTGGTTGGGCAGCGCGAGATAGTCATTTTTCCAGTTAACGTAGTTAGTCGCTGAATAAAGCAATCCTGCAATTTCCTGCTCATTCAAAGGGCGTATCTGCTTTACAGGATTGCCAAAGTAGAGATAGCCGCTTTCCAGTCTTTTGCCCGGTGGTACAAGACTACCTGCACCAATCATTACGTCATTTTCGATAATGACGCCATCCAGCACAATAGTTCCCATCCCAACTAAAACTCGATCGCCAATGGTACAGCCATGCAGCATGGCTTTGTGGCCGACTGTCACATCTTTACCAATCAACAACGGGAAACCCTGAGGGTTACGGTCCGACTTATGCGTAACATGCAGTACGCATCCATCCTGAATGTTGCTGCGTTCGCCAATAATAACGTGATTAACGTCACCACGAATCGCTACCAATGGCCAGATGCTAACATCGTTAGCCAGATGAACATCACCGACTACCACACTGGATTCGTCGACCATGACGTGCTCACCACAGACGGGAAAGGTATCTTTATAAGCTTTTAACGGTTGAGGCATGCTTTGCTCCTTACATGAAATCATCTAATTGTGTGGCAAAACCTCAAGTTTAGTGAGCGAAAGTTAAGCGGATCGTATGTGATCTGGACGATGAGCACAGAATCTGCGCAATCAAAATAAAAGATCTAAAAAACGCTTGTGCTAATCGAACGGATCCCTATAATGCGCCTCCACTGACACGGCACAACGGCTTACACAGCACGGTGTGCAGGATGAGGAAACTCTCCAGCGTGTGGGAGGTTCAGGAAGTTCTGAACCGCCGGAAAAAATCCTGAGAAAAGGGATTGACTCCGAAGGAGGAAAGCGTAATATACGCCACCTCGCAACGGACGGTTAACCCGCCGGTTGCGCTGCTCTTTAACAATTTATCAGACAATCTGTGTGGGCACTCGCAGGATTGATATCAGCGTCTCCGGACGCAAAAAAATATCAAGTCTTAAGAGTGAACACGTATTGAAATTCATTACGACGTTTTCCTT
>Ga0265797_10003255_pt1 | contig 26235 bp, 24 predicted proteins | sample P2T30metagenome_FD_192433 | JGI IMG/M metagenome (GOLD analysis project Ga0265797, IMG submission 192433) | Plant litter microbial communities from East Loma Ridge, Irvine, California - P2 T30 | ecosystem: Environmental > Terrestrial > Plant litter > Unclassified | place: USA: California... | reverse complement strand
TGTTGCGTACCAGGATGTGATTGCGGCTAATCTGGGCCCTGGGTATTTCGATAGGGGGTGCAGTGTGAGTCTGTAGATGCAATGAACGCAGGCCTGAAGGGAAGATACAGTAGTGTTTGTCAGCGATGGTATTTGATCCGATGGATTCTCACGTATACGTACCCACACGACAAAAGCGAGGGCTAGCAATGGTATGACCTTTATTTCTGAAATCATGGTGAGTCGAATGACTTTTTTCCGTGTATGGGTTTGAAGCTCCCTTTCGATGACAGGCTGGGACGAGCCAGGAATATGTGCAGAGTCGCCGACTTAGGAGAATGAGTATGACATGTCTCACGCTGCATTTTCTTGAATAGGGTCGGTCCTTGGGATTACGTTTCGCAGACAATGTGAGAGCGTGTCGATCCCGGGTTGACTGATAACATCTTTGTTGGTCACAGGATGCACCGATTCGTCCGAGACATTGGAGTGAAGGGAGAACGTTGGGGTCGCAGCGCTCCCTATATCAAGTCTGTGCATCATGCATATGATGACGAAGACGCCGCCCCATCGAATTTTGGCCTGGACCACTTACATCGCTATTCTCCCAGTACAGGAGCAGTATCTGCATCATTGCCAGTTCGTTTCACAGTGAGTCAAGTCTTGAGGTCTGCTCAGCAAACCAAGAGTGCACATCCGTCCAAGTGCCGTCATCTTTTTGAGGCCGCAAGCACCGCGCTCAAGAACTTGTCTCAATGCCTTTTTCCCAATATTCGCCTTAATTAGCTTTCAAGCAAGACTTAGCAATCCAGCGAATGCATCATCAGCAAATGCATCGTTGTCTTGCGGGTCGTCCGAATGGTGATCATCCTACAACGCAAAGCCCGCAACCTCATCACCGGTGGAAACTCTGAATTCCCTTTAGAGTCCAGCATCAACGAACGTCAGTCTTGCGAGTGTCTTAGACACAGGTTGAAGGTTCTCGTTCGACATGGCAAGCCTTTGACGAGAAATTCCAATTGAACGTCTGGCGATCAACGAACAGCCTCAGAAGCCTTCCGAGCCGTATCATCATCCACTCGTTGACGGACTGACGCGAAGTCCAGGCATCCTTCCGATGTTCGTCGTCCAGTACGCAGCTGATCGTTGATTGTCGTGTCAGTCGCTGGTGCAAGGTAGTGTCCTCGTGCATGACATGTCTCCAACGAAGCAACAATCGACCCACCGCTTCCTGCCTCCCCAGCCAAGATCCTGTGCCATTAAACCCTCACCACACGTCCGTTCTAAACCGACTCAACTCCTCCCTCGTCCACTCCCAAAGTTCATCCCTCGCGCCCTGATCCCCAGCAACCTTCGTCAAACTCCCCCGCCAGCCCACAGGCTCATAATAAGCACCATTCACAAGATCCTCCCGCGCGGTAGTAGCCACCCAGCACATATTCCAAGCCCCCTGCTCCGGAGTAAGAGACCGGCCTCTCGTTCCCACAACCTTGAGAATCTCACCCAGAAAGCCCAGATTCCCACTCCCGATGTCCGTAGAAACCGCTCCCGGCTGCACCGAGCACGAGATGATTTCCGGATGGAGCTCGGCGATCTTCTGCGCATAGAGGGTGTTCGCCAGCTTGCTCTGCATGTAGCGGCGGAAATGGCCAAAGAAGGACTCCTGCGTAGTCTTCAAGGTATCGTAAGCAATTCCGGAAGACCCTTGGAAAGCGCTGGACGTCGTGGTCACAAGACGGACGTCGCGGCCAGCGGCAGCCGTGTGAGCCATGAGCGGGAGTAAGTGCTGCAGCAGCAAGGCGTGGGCCAGGTGATTGGTGGCAAATTGGATTTCGTAGCCGTCCGTTGAGAGGCCCGGCGGGAGGGCCATGACGCCTGCGTTGGCGAAGAGGATGTCCAGCGAGTCGAAGTCGGCGAGAAATTTCTGGGCCGTGGCTGAAACGGATTGGAGGGAGGACTGGTCGCATTCTAGGAATGTGAGGGCCACGTCGGGAGCGATCTTGGAGGCTTCGGAGATCAGCTCGTTGGCTCTGTTGCGGTTGCGGCCAGTAAAGACGATGTGGCGCGGGTTGTGCTTGCAGAGGCTGAGGATTGTTGTCTTGCCGATGCCAGCGGTGCCTATTCGTCATGAGTATAGTGTTGCTTTCGCGAGTGGATAATGAGAACACACCTCCAGTGATGAGGATGATCTTGCCGGCCAGATCAGGGATGTCTGTATCAGGATTAAATCGCACACCCTTCGGGTTGATCGAGAGACCGGACATTGTGGTGAGCGCAGCAAAGAGCAAATGCTTAGAGTGCTAAATGATGTAGCTTTCTGGGTCGACTCAGAGAAGGTCGCCAAAGACTCTTATACGCAACGACATTGCCAGTAATGCTGGACTGGACGATACGGCCGTATAGACGCGAGCGCCAACTCGCCCATGGTACATGCAGGTACATGTAATGTTCAGCTCAAGACCAGCAAATGCGGAAAGACCAGGGGCTTAACGCCGACATAGACTATACCGCCGTAACCATGCATAGGTTTGCACTGCTACGGTTGAACTTAGCGCCGCTGATGTTCGCCTTGATACAGCACGAGCAGAAGATTAGTACCGTTGTCAGACAACGTCGTTATCACCGCCATCTTGCGTCGACTGCGCATTGAAGACCGGACGCCAAGATCAAGCGCGGGGTGGCTGTAAGAAAGCAAGATCAGGATGCTACTCCGATGGCTTGGAGCAAATGCTATATGCTTTCTTGTGGTAGGCATTGCTGGCGACTGCTGGACATCCTTGGGAAGACTTGAAGTGATGGTTGTGACGGTACGCATGTCGTGCGCGGCCATGAACGGGAACAGTCATGTCGGCGTTAAGGCAGGTGTCGAAGTGCACCTCGTAGTCGTCTTTTATGAGATCTACTGTAAGTGCCATAGAAGGGCTACGTTGGCGAAGCTGATGTTCATCGCGTCGAAATCAGGGAGTGACTCGCTTGCCGCGGCTTCGACGGATCATTGTGGCAAAGACAGATCATCGTCCGTGATCGTCAAGCTCCGCCTCACCCCACAAGCAGAGTGCAACACAAATGGTGAAAGTAAAGTACCGTTCAATCGTTACAGAGGCGCTACGCGTAAAATCTATCGTTCTCGCAAAATCAGCAAATTGGTATAAAGCCCAGACCCATGCACCCCAGCTCCGGTCCCGGAGATATCAACACGACCGTAATGCCCGTTTCGAAAACAAGAAAATAAAAGGTCTTCGTCCTGAACATTACACCATTAATTTACCCAACTCATGCAGTATTTTTCTTCCCCTCTTGTTCCATTCTTGCTGTCGTTTTGCTTAGAAGTTTCTCGAAGCGGGCACATTTCTGGGTGCTTCAGTCATGGGCACAGCGCTGTTGTAGCTAGAGGTCTCGCCGTACTGCGTGTGTCCGCCAGCAGTGTAGACAGGACCACCCATGTTGTTGCCGGCAGCTTGTGTGTTCATAGCCATCTCGTCATCGTCGGCGCGGATTGGAGGTCCGAAGCGGTCCTCCTTGTTGCGCGTGCGGGTCGCGGGCAAGAAGTCAATGATGAACGACCAGACGTAGAAGATGTAGATGAGAGAGACGATCCACTCGAGGATGGCGGCCCTGTTGACTTTGTCACTGCGCTCCAGGACACCAAAGGCGATGGCGAGTCCGCCTTCCACGAAAATAAAAGTGAGCTTGATCCAGAAGCTGGCGCGGAGGATGCGGTGCTCGCGGAAGTGCATTCCGAGGCGTTGGTATTCGGCGCAGATGAAGACTGCAGAGATGATGTAACCGCCAATGAACACGGCGAGCATGGCTTGGTGGACGTTCGGGTAGCGCCTGGTGTCGAAAATGGTCAAGAAGATCAAGCCAAAGCCGCCAATGATGGCGAAAGCAGTGGCGAAGCCAGAGAGGATCTTCTCGGTTATGTTGTAGTTCTTGGTCAGGCGACCCTTGTGTCGTAGCCAGCGCTCCAAAACGAAAGTCAGGTTGAACAAAACGATCATGGTACATGACCCAGCGATGAACAGGGGTTTGCCCCATCCAGAGGCACCAATCGTTGAGATATACGCGATATGCTGCCCTGTGTTCTCCCAGCTGTATTCAGGAGAGCCCTTAGCAGTCCATACACCAAGCATAGCAAGGAGTGTGCCTAGGAAAAGTCAGTCTCGGAGGTCGTGTTTTGGGCGAGATTTCAGAATTTGAGGCATACCAAGCCAGACGCATCCCGCGACCAGCGGGATGAACCAATATGAGAGACCAAACATCTTGCTACGCGTGAGAAGAAGAGAGTCGAGCGACGCGCAGAGTGTTTTGGCGTTGTTTGTTTATGCGCTCGTCAAATGGGGGGCGACAATTTCCAAGCGCGTGTTGTGAATCCGTGTCGCAGCAAGACACACAAACAGCGCGTCCAGGATTGATATGGCAAGAACCAAGCAAATGGTATCGAAAGAGGAAGCGGCGATGGTGAGAGTAGGTACAAATTAGATGGAGCGCGCGCCAAAACCCCAAGGGAATGAGAGCGACCAGACGAGTCTAGAGTGCCCGCCGGTTGGCGCTGGCGTCATTAATCATGGACCGATATTTTGTGCTGAGCGATGCTACGTCACGTCCTGTTAGTAAGGTTCCATGAGTTGTGGATCGGAAGTCGACGGATCGAAAACAAGACGACGCTTATTTCCCAAGCCACACACGGCGATTGTTGTCATAGCGTTTTGGATGAACCGCCGTACTGGTACGGAGGGACATGGTTTATGCATCGCTCTCATGCCCCGTCTGCACACCGGAATCTTCATGCTCGCGAACCAGAGGAAGATATGAATCAACGCAGGCGTGAAGTCCATCCGAGCCGTGTAGATCGTGAGGCTCTGTCAGCGTGGCGATGAAGTGGCGTTTCGCTTGTGTTCCTTGCTTGCCGCCCCCGTTGAGATCGACGCGGTTTCGCAATTTGCTTGAATTCGGGGTCTTTCACTTAATCTCGGTACATCTGCGGCGTAGAGATCCATCTTTGATTCGTTCGACGACGATATAACAATCACATTTCTACCAATCTCGAGACACTCAGGTTGTCACGAGGTCTCTCCGTCTTGGAAGAGCGACAGACGTCCTCACAAACGTTGTATTCATGCAATACAGTACTTATGCTTACGGCAGCGCTTCCACGTGCCCCTCTATGAACGCTCACAATCGTCAACACAAATTCATCATTGCAGACTCACTTCTTTCCAAACCCGAGGAACTTCTTCATCTTCGCCTCTAAATCGCCGCCGCCTTTGCCCTTGCCGCTACCCTCTTTCTTCACTGGCTCCGACTTCTGCGAGGAGCCGCCTTCAGCCTGAGGGACCGCACGGAACGCCGACAGGTCCACATTCAACTCCTGAGCGTGGCTGCGATACTCGTCCTTCAACGCGGGAGCCTGTCTAGCAGCCGCAGAAGCTTCCTGCGACCACACGAAAGTGACAAGCACCTTACCTCTGAAGCCAAAGTCGCGCACGAGACGTTTGCCAGCGCTGTCAGGGAGGGTTTGGTGGCCTTTGTTGCCGACGAATCTGAGCTCGAAGGGCTCTGCTGAGTGGGTAAGAGTTTCGCGGACTTTTCGGTAGACCTCTGCGCTCGTCTCCGAGGCGTTGATTGTGGTTTCGATCATGCTCTGGTCTGGGTAGCGGACGCGGACCGTGACGTTTTGTACAGTGGCGAGTGAGGCTTGCCGTTGAGCTTCCTGCTCTGCAAGCTCCTTGTCTGAGAGAAGGCGTGTATTGCGACCTGACCGTTCGAGCGCAGCCTGGTGTGCTTTTGCGTGGGCGATGCTAGGTTCAAAGGTCGTTGGATCGTCTGGTTCGAGAGCAGCGGCAGGTGTGTCGTTGGAAGGTGCACGGTAAACCGCGACACCATTGTACAGACTCTGCTGAGGCGCTGGTGTGGGTTCCGTGGCTTGAGGTTGTGTTTCTGAGGAAGATGCAATCACGTCGTCTTCCACAATTGGTGCAACTGGCCCGTCAGATGTCATCTCAACATCGTCGTCGTTGGGCTCTGGTCCAGCGACTTCGTCCATGGGCACGCCTGCATTATCTGCACTTGCATCTGGAACGCTCGACATGCTTCCAACACCAGAAGCATGAGCACCCTGTGCTTGCTGAGTCGCACTTGTCCCGCTTCCCTCAGACGTGGCGTCCACCGAAGTGAAGTAACCTGAAATCTCCGCCATGGCCTCCTCGAGTGGCTGTCCGCTGTTCTTGAAGTTCAGTCTCATGAGCATGCTCCCCCCGTTGATTCCAAGTTGAGCAAGTGTCTTTTGTAGATCCGTGAACGTCTCAATCGTTCTGCTCATCACGTTGATTGAGGGTTGCTCATACAGTAATCGTCCAGCGCCAGAGCCATCCGAAGGAAGTGCTCGTTGAGTCAGGTTGAGTTTCCTCTGAGGCTGTCCCGCAACACCCTCTTCAAACTTCCGTAACACCAGCCACAATGATGTGTTACTTGGGAACTTGTCGGTGAACCTCCCTCCTCCCTCAACATCCGGCAGCTGCAATGCAACGGAAACAACTCCAGTCGATCGACTAGCTTGTACGAGTTGCAGCTTTGCTCCAGCCGAGAGTCCGGATAGTCGGAACGGTTGCGATAGGTCAACGGGTTTGTTGTTCTGGGTCTTCAGCGCGTACGCCTCCGGGTTGAGCTTCTTTGCGCGACATGCCTCTTCCAGGACTTCCCTCAGCACCTTGCCAGGTGTGACCTTGATCTGTGTCCTCCTCGCGGCCGAGTCAACGACAAACACCGAAGCAGACATGCTCAGTCGTACAGTGCCTGTCTTTCCGCTGCCTCCGCGTCTGCTGCCTCCCTTTCCCTTTGCAGCTGTTCTTGATATGCCGCAAGCACACGCTGAGCTCGTTCCCTGCGTTCGACTCTCCTTCGTACGCGCTCTTCGTCAGCTAGCTGTCGCCTGGCTTCTTGCGATGTGCCGAGTAAAAAGGTGATGATCCGTTTGCCGTGGGCGAATATTCGTGGCGCGACGTAAAGATAGCTCAAGGCAACGACGAGTATACGTTCAGATCGAGTCAACGCCAGACCTGTGAGGTTGCGGTCAGGCATGGAGTTTGGAGGGTGGTATAAGTGAAGGTATATGTAGGGGTTGGCCTACTGTGGGGTATCAAGTGACTGGTGCACCAAGTGATTGTTGAAGTGGTCAAGCTGCTTCGATGTGTTTCTCGATCTTCTGTCAGCTCGTGAACTCACAGGTGGCGCCTGCTCAAAAGTCCCCGCGTTGGCCTCTTTCACCGATGACGGGAGAAGAGACATCCAGTCCGATCACAACCCCACCAACAGCCAACAACAACTTGTGAAAGTGGATCACCATCACACCTCCAGAACAGGAACCTCCAGAAAGACGCACATATAAACTCAGCCTAGCTCAGCACACGCATCCACCGACCACACACAAGAGGACATCCCTCCCCACCCCGCCAACATGTCCCAAACAATCACCATCGACTCGCCGGCGCACTTCACCACCATCCTCTCCTCCAACCGCATCTGCGTGGTAGACTTCTACGCCGACTGGTGCGGCCCTTGCAAAGCCATCGCGCCCATCTACGAGCAACTGTCCGCCCAACTCTCCCGCCCCGGCACCCTGGCCTTCACCAAAGTAAACGTCGACTCGCAGAAGCAGATCGCACAGACGTACAACATCACCGCCATGCCGACCTTCATGGTCTTCAAATCCGGCCGCGAGAGCAAGCGCATCAAGGGAGCGGACATGAAGGCGCTGGACGCGGCGGTCAAGCAGCTGGCGCAGGAAGCGAGCAGCGCACCCTCGGGCAGCACCAGTGGGCTCGAGGACCCGTTCACCACAGGCGGCTCTTCCAAGGGCTGGGCCGGCGCTAGCCTACCAAGGGGATACGGAGACGTGACCGAAGCCGTGGACCAGCTCAACTTGGACTTCCTGAACCTGGACAGCGAGTTTGGCGGCGCAAGGACGATTTTCGAGACGACCAAGCCCAGTTCACTGGGTGCCAAGGGCAAGAGTGTGGAGGGCAAGAAGGACTGGATTGAGAGTGACACGGATGCTCAGATGATGCTGTTCATGCCTTTCCAGAGCACCATGAAGCTTCACACCTTGCAGATTACTTCGCTGCCCACCAAAGGCGAGGACGGTGAGATGACGACAAGCCGCCCAAGCGCTCTGCAACTCTACACCAACCGCTCTCACACTCTAGGCTTCGACGAGGCAGACGACGAGCCCGCTACTCAGAAGATCGAGCTCAGCGAAGACAGCTGGGATGCCACGACCGGAACCGCCAATGTCGAGCTACGCTTTGTCAAGTTCCAAAACATCTCAAGCTTAGTCATCTTCGTTGTCGACGGCGATGGAGAGATTGACAAGACCAGGATCGACAGGATCCGTCTTGTTGGTGATACTGGCGAGAAGAAGGCAATGGGCAAGCTTGAGAAGTTCGGTGAGGAGCAGGGCGAATAAAGCAGTCACGCAGTCACGACATTGAATGGATTGATGCTTGATGGTGGCAAGTGGATTTAAGCCTAAATCCAGCCTGGTTTGCGCGAGGAGTGCAATTCCAACATCTGATAAATTACAAGTAGAAACTCACAAAAGAGTGCATTGCATGAATTCTCGAACCACGTTCGTCTCTTTCCGCCGTATTCATACTTGTGGCCCATTCGAGTTTCTTTGTTACGAGAGTGTTGAACGATGTGACGTCTCATGTGCAGCATCACTAAGTGACCATAGTTGGTACAGGTGCCCAGTCGGTGGGTTTGTCCGTCTGCGGTCCATTTCGAAGAATCCTTTGTCGAAAAGCGCCCTGAGAGCCACAGCAAGGGTCGTAGTATCCAGTGTCCTTGAAAGAGAGTTGCTGATGCAAAAGTGCGAGAGAACAGGTAAGAGAAGCATGAAAGCGTAACAAGATTCGTTTCGAAAGAAGCGTGCAATTTCCCCTGCTGCTGTCTCAAAGTATCAAACGCTCAGTAAGGCATGTTCATTTTCCGCTGTATCAAAAGGCTCCCCCGCGGTCGTCCGTAGACTGGGCCCGCTGTAGGAAGTGCCGTTGCCATTGACGCCGGATACATGTAGCAGGTTCCACCCCGGTTGCACACCTCTCCCATAGTCATCAAACGAAAAAGCAGCACGCTTAGTGACCGGCACGCTTGCTCTCGGCGATGACGCGGGTCATCTCGTCGACCTTTCTCTTGCCACGGCCGAAGGTGCCGAGCCTCTTCTTAGCGAGCTTGCGCGCGCGCTTGTCCTTGGAGTTGCGGAGGAGTTCGATGACGCGACGCTCGTAGGGGGCGAGGCTGTTGATGCTATGTTAGTAGAGTCCTGGTGGTGGCGTGGGTCCCAACTGGCTCGAGGCCAGGCGATATGGGAGGTGGTGGTGGGGAAAGGCGTACCCAGAAACCTCCTTGACAATGTCCCTCACGAAAGCAGTGCGCTTGCTGAGGTGGCCCTTGGTGCGCGAAACACGGGGCTTCGACTGGCGAGGGGTGACCTTCTGTATACACGCAAGCCTGGTCAGCCTGTGTCCTTCGTTCTCCATATCCATCCGCATCCGTCTCGATTTCCTCTCATCCTCCTCCATTCGTGTGCGGCGGTAGATTTCGGGGTGGACGTACGTGACCCTTGTTAAGGCCGATGGCAATGCCGGACTTCTGCTTGACTTCCTGGGGCATCGTGGCGGTCGTCGTTGGTCGATGTCGTCGATGGAAGTGCGGTCGTCAAATCGAACTTTCGCAATCTTCACCCAAAGCCCGCTGCAAGCGCGAGCGTGGTGCGGAGCAATTTTGGGTGGGCTTGGCGGGGTGCTGCCTGAGGCGCCAAATTCTCGACCTCACTCGTTCCCTTTCGCATGTCTTCGCATGTACGTACAGTGTTCTCATGTGATTAATAACAACAAATTGCATCTTCAAAGCGTCCTCATTCATTATTCTTGAAGTCTCATCGGATCAATTCCTGTCGACGGAATTAATGGAGGCTTTGTCCAAACTTTGCAGTACAGCAGATTTTCGACACAGTTCCAACTAAAAGATGTATCACCAAATCATTCGAGTTGCAATTTATATCACCCAGTGGTGCTGCTCTAGACATTGACTGCATTCTTAGCTCGATTGATGACGATTTCGCGGGAAGAAGGTCTGTAGCAGCATATATTGAGCAACTGCAGCTACTTGTTAGACTGATCTCTGCAGCGCAATCCATAATAGCTTTCCAACACGCAATCGACTGTTACGGAATCTGGCATGGTAAATTCTCTTCAAATCAATTCGAGCTTGCTTCAGGCCGTCGACAAAAGTTGATTGTTTTATCAAATTATCATTTGAATATGGGATTTTGTAACAAGCATAATATTCACAGCGACGCTACAATGGAAGTCTGCGAAAACACAAGATCGATGGTCAATCATTCCACAGTTCGTTCATTCAGCACTGGCAAGGTTGCAAGATTGGTCGAATTTTGAGCAGACAAGGCACAATTGAAATTTAAGCTTCAATCACCGCACGACATACATGAGGTCTAAACATATTCATATTGGCATTCTATCACTGCGGCGGAGGAGTAAAAACGTAAACGGATGGGAGGAACACACCCAATCTTGATATAACGACTGCTTTTTCCTTTCCCCTCCACATGCAGCCATCCAGAAGCACATTCTCATGCATCGTTCACCACCATTGCCAATCGCAGACATCAGATACACACAAGAAAAAACGCCATGCATCCGGGCGATCCGTCCGTCGCCTTCATCATCGCGTATTACGCCCACAAAGCAAGTGACTTTTTCTACTCGATGATCTCCTCGGTCTCGTCGAGGATTTCTTCGAAGATCTCTTCGACAACCTGGCCCTCGTCGCTGACCTGCAGAGCCGCTTGTTCGTCGCTGATCTCGGGAAGGCGGAGCTCGTGGCGCTCGTCGAGGAGATCCTCGACGGTACGCTCGCGGTAAGCCAACCATTCGTTGAGCTTGCGGCGGCGTTCCTCGACAACGGCCTTGTCGGCGGAGCTGCGCTTGGCAAGATCGGCCTCGTCAAAGGCACGCGAGTACTCGCGGAGGTTCTTGCGAACAGTCTTCATCTCCTCCTTACTAAGAAGGCGTTCGGGGCGAGGACGCCAGACGAACTGCTTGAATTGCTCAATAGGCTCTTCGCGGAGAAGCTGTCCAGAGAAGGAGTACATGTGGTAGCCGTTTTCCATCTGTAAGGTGTGTTAGCGTTGGCTTTTGAGTGATGTGTCTCTACGTTGTCACTTACCCTGTGCTTCCAGACACTGGCACTGGTGGCCACAAAGCGGCCAGAGGGGTCCCACTCAATATCGGTCACGCCGTAGTGGTCCGCGGTGGTAAGAAGTTGAAGGTTGGCAGTGAGATCCTTGTCCTTCTCGTCTTTGTCACCCTCGAAATCGAAATCGTAGAAGTCCAGGTCGTAAGACTGTTGGCTGAGGACGGTAGCCACAACCACGAAACGACCGTTGGGCGACCAGTGGATAGCGTTGTTGTTCTTCTTGTCGATTGTGCGGATAAGCTTGAAGTTGCCGACACCGTTGCCCTTGACCTTCTCAGGGCAGAAGAAGCTGACGGCAGTCTTGGGTGCAACAGCGGCACCAGGTGTGATCTCGCCAGCGGTGATGAGCACGAAACGGTCACCCTTGGGCTCCCAGGCGAAGTTGATGACGGTTTCCTTGATGCTGTCGATGACCTCAACTGGAACACCCTTTTCTCTGACACGGAAAATCTCGAGGTTGGTGGCAAGACTCTTCTTGCTCTTGCTGTGCCTGTCGACCTTGACGCAGACAAAGTCGGCGTTGGATTGCCAGTGAAGTTTGGCGTCAGAGACGTTGAAGAGGTTCCTGGTACGGACGATCTCCTTGGTGGGGACAGCCATAAGACCAACCTTGGCCGGGTTGCTGCCCATTTCGGGGGTCCAGTAGCAGAAGAGCTGCTCGTAGGTCTTGACATCGGCTCTCTGGGGTGTTGCGGGGGCCCACTCGAAGTCCATGATTCCTTCGATTTTGATGCTGGTCTTGTCCATAAGGTTCATGCGCGGGAGCTCGTAAACACTCACACCCTGGCCAGGGTTCATGCGTGCAACGTAGTTGGAGTCGGAAGACCACTTGAATGCGGGCCATTGCAGCTTCTTCTTCACGGGCTGGCCGTCTGCGTCCACGGACGGGCCAGGAAGATCGAGAGTGACGAATGAGCGGATAGGCTTGCCAGTCGCGATGTCCCAGATGATGTAGTTCTTGCCGTCCTCGTCGGCGCCCAGGATGGGGTGGCCCTCGTCGATTACCATCGGGCGGTGAGACCAGGTAGTGAGGTAGCGCTCGTTAGGCGAGAAGTCGACAAGGTTGACGCCGGGGTGCATGAAACGCTTCTGTCTTGCCCAGTTGGGGCCTCCCCAGAGTTGCACACCTTGGGCGTGCATAGATGTGAGGTATGTGCCCTTGGGAGACCACTGTATGAACGACTCGGTCCAAGCCTGCCTATCGACCACCGGTTCGGGCTGGTCCTCCTTCTCGTTCCAGAAGACACCGACGTTCTCGCCACGGTACATGACGAACTGGTCTCTGCCCTCGTGATCACCCAACCACCAGCGCAAGTGCTCCTTCTCCTCGAAAGGTGCGATCTCCGGCTCCTTGTAGTCCTCATCGATGCGACCCTCCCTGCCGTAGCGCTCAATGTCGGTAAGCTTGTTGACGGCGATGGTGTGCTTCTTGTCCAGAGGGGTGCCGTTGAGTGCCTTGACGGCGGCGACGGCCTGCGCGGGGGTCTCGTATTCGACGAAAGCGTATCCTCCAGTCTGCTGGGTGGCCTCGTCCATGGGCATGAAGACGTTCTCCTCCTTGGTCTTGCCGGCGGTGGTGAGCTTGCGCAGCAAGAACTTGATAAGCTTGGGCCTGCTGTCCTCGGGGACCTTGGGCAGGCCATCGATCACGACAAAGGTGTCGAGACCCTCCTCCATGCGGACCTCATACTGCTCGCGGAGATCTACATATCGTCAGTATCGCACTCTCGCCGCGCATCCAGCATTCTCGATAGCGGCGTGGCATACCAGAAAAGTCGACCTCCTCCTCGCCGTCGTACTCGGCCTGCTCGGGGTCCAGTTGCTCGAATGAAGGCGCCATATTGTCTGTGATGCTCGTCGGCGCGGAGACGAGATGTGCGTGTGTGTGCTGGCAAAGGCGGTGGCTGTAGTCTGGCGCTCGTTCTGCGTTGCTTCGCTGTCGCCCGACTCAGATGAACGTCTTAATTTTGCTGTGGGGTTCGATTTTTGAGGCCTGAGGCAGCACTCTGAGACGCAGGCTTCCATCGGCCAAGAAAGAGAGAGGCACCAAACAACCTCTCGGTAGGCGGCGTTCACGGCCCGACGTTTGCGGGGATCATAGGCGATGCGATGGATGAGATAATTGCGATCTAGGCTAGTCTCTCAGTATTCAGACTACGACCAGCACATGCTTCCAACTCGCACGACTTCACTCTCTTGACGCATGCCACGTGACAGCTTCTCACTTACAGCAGCACGGAACCGCGATCTCTTCCGGCCTCAGCACAAACACTTCTCCAAACCATTTTTGCTGCGGCAACCTGCTTTGCGCCCCGGACATACGTCGTACCGGCCTGGGACAAGCCTGCTAAGCGCGACAAGGTCCATTGAGTGCTGCAAGCGCTGCGATTGCTAGCTGATTGCTTCTGCGACTCTTTGTCGCTGATCGACGCATATATCTAGTACCAATGGCCTCCAAGCGTAAGTCAACTGTACCTGCACCTGCAATGCGACACAGTACGCGCCAGTTCACGCCGTCACACCCCGCGAGAATGAGCTGCACCGGGATACCAGCTAACACCTCCCCTCCAGTCCCCGCCGAGCAACGCGCTTCGTACGCGGCGATCATCGACGAGATCCTTGCAAACGCCGACTTGGAGACCATCTCTGCGAAGCGGATTCGCAATGGGCTGCAAGAACGGGTGGACTATGACCTAACACCGCAAAAGGTAGGCTTGTTCGATCGAGATATGACGCGAGCATATCACTAAGTGAATGTAGGATGCTATCAAGGAACTCATTATGGAACGCTTCGACAAAGTACAGAACGACGTCACAGCTGGAGCACCAGAGCCTCCACCTACGGTAAACGGCACACATCATGACGAAGACGAAGACGAGGCATCTCCCAAGAAACGCAAGGCCAGCGAAAAGGATGAGGAGAGCGAGCTGAGCGATGTCGCGGATTCACCTCCACCCAAGAAGGCCAAAAAGAAGACGAAGTCTGAAGCTGAGAGTGACGAAGCTTTCGCAAGGAACCTACAGGCAGAGATCAACGGAGAGAAGCGAGCAACACGCGGAGGGGGAGCCACCAAGAAGAAGCCTGCTGCAAAGCAAGCCAAGAAGCCCAAGAAGAAGAGCTCAAGCAAAGTCAGTGCTGCGGATGATAGTGATTTGGCAAGTGGCTCTGAGAAGCCTGAGAAGGAGAAGAAGGGAGGGTTCCATGTAAGCTTTTCTTGTTGCATGAGGCAAAGCTGCTTTACTAACGGCTCCACAGAAACTCATGAACCTCTCCGAGCCACTGGCAGAAATGCTTGGTCAGCCCGCCCTTTCACGGCCACAGACTGTCAAGCAAATCTGGGCATATGTCAAGGAGCGTGACTTGCAAGATCCCAACGACAAGCGTCAAATCCGGTGTGACGAGAAAATGTACGCCGTGTTCAAGCAGGACAAGGTTCACATGTTCACCATGAACAAGCTGCTCGCCAGTCACCTCTATCCCGCGGATGAAGAGTGATGCTCGTGAAGCCAATCTACTCGGTGAAACCATACCAAGTCGGTATCCTGCATCGCACATCCTAGCGGTCGGATGTTCGCACGGAGCCCTACTACGAGCGTCGGCTTGGAGTTCTCGGCAGTAACAAGCCGCGCGCATGGCCAGTGTATGGTGGGTGAAGGCACTCTCAAAATCACATTTGATTCACATCATGAACGATCTCTCGGATAGTCAAGACCCCAGCAGTTTTTGGGAGTAGATGTTGGGATTAGGAGGTTCTACTAGCACGTCCAGTGGTGCGCCTCACCTGGTGAACGACACCAGGTCTTGTACTCGTAAGTCTTTGCGGAATATCCAAATCACGACAGGTACTTCCTGTGCCACGCGATTCTTTACTGCGCCGCGTCTTTCGGCGCCATTCTCGCTTTTTCATTCTTGGACCCGTCGAAAGGCCGGATTTTTGCTCTCGATTTCTAAGAGCCTCTCGCAATTCCTTCGTCACTTACGCTACATTTTTGTCAGCAGCCGCTTCGGGCTTGAGCATCTCGCCTTCGCCCAAATTGTGTCCCCCTTGTTTGAAGCAGTTGACAATATGCGCAGAATTCCACGATTCACGCTTGTCATCGTTAATCGTGGTCGGTGTAAACACTTCTTGTTCGTTTCCGCCCTCATCGTCGTCTTCTCCTCAGCTCTAGTGCTAGTGCTATTCCTATGTTGACAGATATGCCCACTAGTGCAGGCTCATATCTGAGCGCTGCGTCGACGACCACTCTGTCATCCCGAGGGGTCACATGAGACTGCATTGTGAGGGCTTGTCACTGGAAGCATGGTATTCCGTGTAGATGGTGTGCAGACAGGATATTAGCAGGGTTGGCTCTATCACATGCTCAAAAGCTATAGCGTCATGATACCTTGGACATGACGATGAGAATACCGTTGTGACAAATATTAGTAGTTCCAGTCAATCTACAGCAGAGAGGAGGATATATATACACTGTGTGGCCTCTGCTGTAACTCGCACTTCCGGTCTATCCTTAGGCCAGACCAGGTCGGTGTATAGCACCTTGGTGGTTTCCATGGCTTGACGGGGAGGATTGTTGCAGACTCGACGCTGTCGTGGAGCTGAAATGGCGTCTGTCCTCGAAGTCACCAAACAAGTCTGCTACTACGGGTGTAGGCACATGTCCCCAAACATTATTGATTACAGACAAGACATATCGATCGAACAATGTCACGTATACTACATATCGATCCAGTCAACTACAGAAACCATTGATATGGGCACGATATCCGAACCCAAACTCCAACCCTACGCAATGAAGTGAAGCTTTCCCCAGATTCATGCTCGCGTCGTCCCTTCTCCAGTTTCGCGTCTTCCGTCGAACATCAATTAATGACGTGCCCACTCTTGTCTTCACAGATGGACTGAACACTTGCAGTGCGATCTTCTAACAATCGCAGCCATGGTTTCAGCACGCTCGCCGGCGATCCCCAGCTCACAGCAGTCAGCGGACAAGAAACAAAAGTCGATATCGAGTTTCTTCTCCGCCAAACCGGCTCAGCCTGTCAAGCCCAAGACGACACAAAATGCACCTTCACAGCCGAACAGCGGTTCCACTTCGAAAGTCGCGGAAGACCACAGCAACGAGCTGTTTGTGAGCGATGATGAGGCACCCACCGATGGCCGACGACGATTGTCTCAAGGAACAAAGCGGACAGTGAGCGACTCGAAAGAACCCGATGAAGACGATGGACTGCCGGATACGAAGAAGCTGCGACGTGTGACAGAGGAAGAGGAAGATGATGCTATCCCGGGCGTGGAAGAATCAAGAGACCATCCGAGCGGCTTCACTCAACCAGCTAAGAAGCCCAAAGCGACTGAACGGACATCAAAATACATGTTCTCCAGTTCACCAGCAGTCTTGCCGAACGATGAAAATGACCTGGTTGTAGATGATGAGGAGACTAGAAAGCTCAAACAGAAACTACACGAGAAGTTCAAGAAGAAGCTGGGAAGACCGGACAGTATCGCAGAGATCAAGCGCCGCAACAGGCACATCACAGAGGAAACTGCAGAAGGTCAAGATGCCGATGAGGATGGTGAGGCTGACGAGGACCCCGAACCAGCTCCCAAAGCCAAGGGAAGGAAAGGTGCTGCTGCAGCGAAGACCAAGGACAAACTCACTCCTTTAGAGAAGCAAGTCCTTGCGATCAAGCGCGATCATCAGGACACTCTACTAATTGTGGAGGTCGGCTACAAGTTCCGCTTCTTTGGCGAAGACGCTCGTGTTGCAGCGAAGGAGCTGAGCATCGTCTGCATACCAGGGAAGTTCCGCTTCGATGAACACCCCTCTGAAGCGCACATCAACCGATTTGCTTCTGCAAGTGTGCCGGTCCATCGACTGCACGTCCACGTGAAGAGACTGGTGTCTGCTGGGCACAAAGTCGGCGTAGTACGTCAGTTGGAGACTGCAGCCTTGAAGGCTGCGGGCGACAACCGCGGCAAAGCCTTCGAGCGCGGACTCACTAACCTTTACACGAAGGGCACGTACATTGATGACCAGGAAAGTCTGGAACCTGCAGCAGCTGGAGATGGTGGCAATGCTCCTGCAACAGGTCATTTGCTATGCTTGACCGAAACAGCTCCCAAAGGTTGGGGATCTGACGAGAAGGTCCATATCGGTCTGGTAGCCGTACAACCTCAAACTGGCGACATCATCTACGACGACTTCGAAGATGGCTGGATGCGAAGCGAGCTTGAGACAAGGATCCTGCACATAGCCCCGTTGGAGTATCTCATCATTGGTGAGGTGTCCAAGGCAACGGAGAAGCTCATAAAGCACCTGTCGGCGTCCAAAACGAATATATTTGGCGACAACGCTCGTGTTGAGCGCAAAGAGAAGCCCAAGACGATGGCTGCACAGGCCTACAGTCACATCACCAAGTTCTACGCAGACAAGATGTCCACGGCGGATCCGGCATCGTCACAGATTGAGACTTCACAAGAAAACGGAACCTTGCTCGACAAGGTTCACAAGCTGTCGGAGAATGCCACAATATGCCTCTCTGCGATGATCGAGCACCTGCAAGAGTACGGCCTCGAGCATGTCTTCGATCTGACCAAGTACTTCCAGTCGTTCAGCGCCCGATCTCACATGCTCCTCAATGGCAACACTCTCAACAGCTTGGAGATATATCTCAATCAAACCGATCATTCTGAGCGAGGCAGTCTCTTCTGGACTCTCGATCGAACGCAGACCCGTTTCGGCCAACGCCTCCTACGAAAATGGGTTGGTCGTCCGCTGCTGGATCGTGCAAAGCTCGACGAGCGAGTGGCGGCAGTTGAAGAGCTCAAGGACGGCGAAGCGACAATGACTGTCGACCGCATCAAGAGTTTACTCGGCAAGACTAGGGGTGATCTGGAGAAGTCTTTGATTCGCATCTACTACAAGAAGTGCAGTCGACCGGAGTTGCTTTCCGTTCTGCAGACCCTCCAAATGATCGCACAAGAGTTCGCGCATGTCACCTCCCCTGCAGAGTCAGGATTCAAGTCCGGCCTTCTCAGCGACGCGGTTGCAGCTTTACCCAGGATCGGTGACGACGTGATCGAGTTCCTCGAGCGCATCAGCATGCAAGATGCCAAAGAGAACGACAAGTACAATTTCTTCCGTGAAGGCAGTGAGACTGACGACATCAAGGATCACAAGGTCGGCATCCTCATGGTCGAACAGGATCTGAACGAGTTCAAAGCAGTCGCTGCAGAGAAGCTGAAGCGCAAAAAGGTCGACTATGTCACCGTCGCAGGCATCGAGTTCTTGATTGAACTCGACAACACCACGTTGAAGAATGTCCCGGCTTCGTGGGCCAAGATCAGCGGCACCAAGAAGTTCTCGCGATACCACCCTCCTGAGGTCGTTCGTTACCTCCGCGAGAGGGATCAGCACAAAGAAGCGCTCGCCAACGCATGCGATGCTGCCTTTTCGGATCTACTAGGCGAGCTCGGATCGAAATACCAAGCCTTCCGAGACTGTGTACAGTCCCTCGCAACTCTCGACTGCTTACTCTCACTAGCCGAGATCGCAACCCAACCCGGTTACTGCAAGCCCGAGTTCACCGATCAGGTCGGAGTAGACATCACAGGCGGCCGCCACCCCATGGTCGAGCAGCTCCTCCTGGACGCCTTCGTCCCGAACGATGTCCACTTGTCCTCGGACCAAACTCGCGCACTGCTCATCACCGGCCCGAACATGGGCGGCAAATCCTCTTACGTGCGTTCAGTCGCGCTGATCGCCATCATGGCCCAGATCGGCTCCTACGTCCCCGCCGACTCCGTCCGCCTTGGCCTGCTGGACGCCGTCTTCACCCGCATGGGCGCCTTCGACAACATGATGAAGGGCGAGAGCACTTTCATGGTCGAACTGTCCGAAACAAGCGACATTTTGAAACAAGCCACGCCGCGCAGTTTGGTAATCCTCGACGAACTCGGCCGCGGCACCTCGACGCACGACGGCGTGGCCATCGCCCAGGCTGTCTTGGCACACATGGTCGCCGACCTCAAGAGTCTGACGCTCTTTATCACGCACTACCAGACTCTGGCGCGCATGGCGGAGCAGTTCGACGGCGAGTTGAAGAACGTGCATATGCGCTTCAATGAGCAGAAGAATGCGGACGGGTCGGGGGATGTCACTTTCCTGTATGAGGTCGGGGAGGGAGTGGCGCACCGTAGCTATGGTCTGAATGTTGCGAAGCTGGCTGGTTTGCCCAAGGCTTTGATCGAGAGGGCCGCGGGCGAGAGTGCGAAGATGGAGTCGGAGGAGAGGAGGAGGAGGCTAGGGTTCCTTTCGAAGGCGATGGAGGATACGCTGGCTGGGGATGGTGAGAGGCTGGAGCAGTTGGTTGCTGGGATTGAGCAGCTGTGATTGCGGCAAGGTGCTTGACGGCTGTAGCCGGTGCGAAAGCATCTTGTGTGTATACTAAATGATACCCATGTTTATCTTGATCCAAATCAGATCCAGGACTCGCAAGAAATTTCTCAATTTTGATCTACAAGTTGAGGTATCCATAGTAAACGTACAAAAAACGACGCAGATTCGATGCCCCAACCATTATGTAACTCCACTGTCGGGAATTCACTCCCCTCATGTTCTCACATGCACGTTTCACTGAGAAACCCTTACAAGTGTCGTGCTTACTGCTGCTTGCCCTTGTTCTGAGCAGCAGGGCCCATCTCCTTGCTGAAAGCCATGTAGGAGACTTCGAGACCTGCGATGGCAGAGACGGCAATCCACAGCATGACGAAGAGGAGCAAGCTGATGGTGAGACCCATGAAGATGCCTGTGCGAGTCGAGTTAGTAAAGGGTTCCTCGGCGTGGTTCTCGAGTAACTTACCAGGTGAGAGGAACTGATACTTCTCGAACAGAGGAAGACCGGCCTGCATGGAGTGGTTGCCAGACTTGAGCGGCTCGTACTTGATGTCGCGCTTGAGGCCCTGGTGCATCGCGGACGGGTAAGGCTCGTCCATTTCGTAGACGCTCTCGGCGGGTTCGCCGGTGGACGGGGCCGAAAGAAGGATGACCATGTGGTCGTCGTTGGACGTTGGGCCGGAGTTGTCGAGAACAGCGTCTGTTTTCCGCGGTCAGACCTTGATCAAGTTTGTGAATATCAGTTCAAGACTTACACAATGACTGGAGAGCATCTGCCCTCTTGTGGGCGTCACGGGTAGGCAAAGATTTCAGAGTCACAAAGGTCACTTCCTTCTCTTCGCTGGTGTAGAATTGCAAAGGCTCGGCGAGGAGGCGAGACTCGTCCCGTGTCGCGCCACATCTGCTCGCAATCTCCTCCACCAGTGACTCCGCGCTGATATCTCTCATGACGCTAGGGATTTCGACACGTTGCTCGTATTTCTTGCTGTCCGCCCATGTGCTGATGGATGAGGCGGCATCGCTTTGTAGGTCTGCGAGGGCGAGACCGGGCTGGCGCACGATGAAGTACTTTGACTGGGCGCAGTCTCCGACGGTCTCCAGGATGGCATCGGTGACCCTGTCTGCGGTGCTAACTATCGCGCTCTTGAACTCGGTGGTGGACCTGTAGGGTATTGTTAGACGTCTGCCTGGTTCGCGGTGGCTAATGGAGTAGTCTCGTACGGCTTGGTGGAGAGCATGAGGAAGGGCGAGCTGATGTGGAAGGCATTAGCGGCGCCGGCGGTGAGGAGCGCTGCTCCTATCGACCTGATCAACATGGCGGCGATGTGAATGTAGCAGCAATAGACGGCAAGGGTTTAGTGGCGTGTTAATGGTGCATGTCCCAATACCACCAGCAGTCCAGACAAGCTCCAGAGTGACGTCCGGGAGAGCTGCGGCCTCGTCCCGTCGCATGTCTCAGAGCCGTCTCGACTTTCACAAGCCGAGATCGACATGGGGGACCTTCAAGAAATCTCCAATAAACCGACCACTTTGATATTTGCAGTTTGCGATACAACAACCACATATTCCCACAATCATGCCGCCCAACGACAGGAAACGCAAGATTCATAAGACCAACGCAAAGGCGGTCGAAGCGATTTCTTTCGATCCGGAAGCACGCCAGGAATATCTCTCAGGCTTTCACAAGCGCAAAGTGCAACGAGCGGAGCATGGCCGCGAACTTGCGCAGAGAAAGCTCAAGGAGGCCACAGTTCAGGCGAGAAAAGAGGTGCGCATACATATGGAGGCTTCTATCGCGGTGTAGGCGGGACTGACGAGATTTGCGACAGATGAGAGAGCAGCGCAAAGCCGACCTACAAATACACCTGAAAGAATTCAACGCCGAGTTACGGAAACAAAACCCAGACCTGCCCGACGAGTCCGAGAGCGACGACGATGCCGAGGAAGCTACGTTTGAAGGGTTCGGAGAGGTGGACGACATTGACGGACAGGAGGACGAGTACGTGGACGAAGACAAATACACAACGGTCACAGTAGAAGCCATGGGCGGCAGTGACGACGAGGCCGACAAGCCAGCGCATGTGCCCAAACCCGAGGAGGACAAGACATTATTCGCAAAACCAAAGAAGCCTGCCATGACAAAGGAGGGCAAGTTGAAGCAGAAGAAGAGGAATTTCAGATACGAAACGAAGGCAGAGAGGAAGACGACACGGGACAAGCAAAAGAAGCGGAATAACAAGGAGGCGGCGGCTCGTCGTGAAGCCAACGAGACCAAAGAAAAGACAGCCAAGAGCAGAAAAGGAAAGAAATAGCGGCGAAGCAGGTCGTTTCAAAGCAAGCATGTCGTTCACTGCCCGTGGACAACTCTTCCTAATCATGTGTCTTGACCTTTCATTCCATTGTTACCTGACAGCCAGGACTAGAGAGTGGAAGTTGTCTTTCAGGGTATTATGATGCAATTTCTCGTAGGGAATTAACTCTCAGGCCATGTCCACAGCAAATGAAGTACTGACGGCGACGGCTCATTTGACCCTTTGGAACGCCGGTCACAAGAAACCTTTGCCTTTGCCTTTCTCGACAGCAATCGGTTTGGTCGAAGGCTGCGCTCCTTTCGGATTGTAGAAGGCTAGCAAGACGCATGCAATGTTAGCACACTAGGATGCAATGGGAAAGTGTGCCCTGGGTGTTGGGTGGTATTGATGTTGGATGGCGCTCAGATGTTACCAATCTCCGCAACAAAGTCGTCGAGCTCCTTCTTGGTGTCGCTGTATTTCTTGGCCATGTCCTCGTACTTCTTCTCCCACTGGTCGGCGGACTGCTCAAGTGCCTGGACCTTGCGCTCGTAGTGACCGGCCTTGACGTCGGTCTGACGGAGCCTGTGTATGGTAGTCAGTTTCTGAAGTTCATGTAGATCTCATGTTCCAGTCGCAAGCCTTACTTCTCGTTGGTCTCCCTCAGGTTCTTGTCGTTCTCCTCGGCCTCCTCCTCGAGAAGTTGGAGCCTCCTCTGCAGCGACTCATTCTGCGTGCCGTGCTGTGCGCTCTCGTCGACTGCGGCCTTTGCGTCCTTGTGAAGACCCTCGAGCTTGTCAACCTCCTGCTCGAGCACGCCGTTCTTGTGCTGCAGGGAAGTGATCTCCTGCTCCTTCTGGAGGTTCTCCTGCTCGAGCGTCCTGACCTTGGCGGAGAGCTCCTCGACCTTGGCGGCGGACTCGTCGGCCTCGGCCCTGAGGGCGTTCATGCGCTGGAGGAGAGAATGTCAGTATTGGAAGTACTGGTGAGACCCGTTGGAGCCCGTAAGCCAGGGCCTCCTCGTCCTCCCTAATGGGCATTGAGGGGTAGGTCAGCGGTGGGTCGGAAAAGACAAACCTGCTTGATGGCGTCCATTTCGGCGGTATGTGAGGGTTTGTTGGTAGATTTAGGGTGTTGATGGAGGGTGGATCGAGAGTTACGTGTATGTGCAGTGTCAGAGTCAGCTGTTTAGGTGGTGGTGTTTAGTAGGAAAGTAGTGGGAGCCTCAAGTAGACATGGTCTGAGCTCTGGGCCTGCCCACCGCTCGTTCAAGCCGCTCGCTCCTGCAGGGTCTCCTTCCCGCTGTTTGTCAACAGTCGTCCCGAGATGTGAAGAAACAGTCAACGCGACAACAAAAACATGTGATTAACGCGTGCCCATTTCCGCGCGGGCTTTCTTACATCACACCCACAACACAGCGACCATGTTCGCCGCGAGGACAAATCAGGAGAATGCGGTCTACCAGCAACAACAAGCTACGGCGGCCAAGAACCACGGCGTAAACAGTCTCGCTCCCAAAACACCCGGCTACAAGGCGCCAAAGACACCATTCAAAGTCGCGCTGAACGATGAAAACGTGACTTTCGGCGCTGGCAAAACCGGCGGCAAGGGGAAAGATGGCTTGTTTGGTGATGGCAAAGGTGGCAAGGTGGATCCTAGCGCCTTCGTAACTCCAGCGGGTATGCTCACGTACCGCCTATGATCAAAGCACCGACATCGACCTCCTTGCTGACAATAACGATCAGGTCCACGCAACAGAGCACCGCTCGGCAACAAGACCACAAATGTCAAGGGTAATGGCCTTCGCACTCCGGCGGCACGACCCGTGCAGGAACAACCATCAGCCAAGCCTACGAGCCCTCGCATGCGCAGATCGAAAGTGAAAGTATTGCAGTCGGAGCCCGAGACTCAGCATGCTGATGCTGAGCGTGAAATCGAGTTTATGCCTCCCCGCGAGATCCCACTGCCGAATCACCCAGATGACTTGTCACACGACCGGACTTATCCTCAGTTCAAAGGCGAGAACTTCACTCGCGGCTGGTATTCGGAGTTTGCGGCAACGAGAGATGACGACCAGGACAGTGAGTTGAGCGATTTCGACGAAAAGGTGCGCAATTTGGAGAAGCGCCAGGCCGAGAGGAAGGCCAAGCAGCACACCCCCGTTGTGTCAAAGCCGGTCCCAACGAAGAGGAACCCACTGGCCGACAAAGCACCTTCTACAATAGCAGCAAAAAAGGCTTCCTCGGCACTCGGTATGAGAAGCACGAGTGCGCGTAGCTTTGCAGCACCCACAGCCGCCACCAAGTCGAGGGCTCCCAGCGTCCCAGCCTCTAGGAAGCCTACGGTCAGCTCGACAATGACCGGCAACACTCGGCATGCGGTTGCTCGGGCTGCGTCGAACACCACACTTGGATACTCGAGAGGTCGTGCCGTTTCCGCGCGTCGTCTGGATGACATTCACAAGAAGCCCGACGACACTGCTTCTTCAGACCTGCCAAAGCCCTCTGCTGGTGGCAGCACCTTCCTTGATCAGCTGATCGGCCTCAGCTTGGAGGAGGATGGTGGCGAGGATGACAACTTGGGTGGCAGGATGGAGGTCCACGCCGAAGAGGACGAGGACGACTTTCAACTGGAAGTACCTGCCTTGTGAGTGTCTCGAAGCATTGAGAATGCAAGAATCACTCGTTGGATGATACGCAGGGTAGAAGGTAGCGACTTTTATGATGAAAGGAACACAGGAATCGAGAGACCAAGGACTAGGTAGTCATCACAGTAAACAGAGCAATCAAAACAGCATTCCTTATGACTTCGAGCTCGTTCCACCTTACATCTCCATTGAAAGTCGTCCACTGGGGGATTATTTCTCGTCGGCGCTCATGATCTCCGCTCGTACTACCTTATGAGTCCGACGTGGTCTGGCCTCAGAGCGCCACCGAGAGCGGGCACGCTTGAGGGTCGTATCTCAATGGCGTTAGAAAATAGCCTGCAATGCTGCCTTACGAGCCAACGCCAGATTCTTTCTGATGATACCGCAGAGAAGCCAGCCCGGGCCGAATGATACATACATAGTTCCAGATACACGTCTTACAAGAAATCGTCCCACACCTCACTCTCACATTTTGGAAGACTTGGTCTGCGCGGCTCTTTTGGATAGGTTCGTACGTCAGCCAACGTGGAACGCTGGATGATCCCAGTAAAACGTAATCGTCCATTCTTCAAATTCATGAACACCGACTCATCGAACAACTGGCCACAAGTAGCGCAGCGCAGTCCTCTTCCTCAGCAAGAAAAAAAAGGGGAAGTAAGCACACCCAACTCACTTCTTCAAAGCATACCCCTCCCCAATACCCCTCTGCACCGCCTCCCTGCCCGCGATCCTCTCGATCCACTTCTTCAAGTGCGGGAAGTCTTTCATCTCCTCCTCGGTGAAGCCGGTCTTCTCCCAACCTTTGACCCAAGGCCAGGTCTTGATGTCCGCAACACTGTACTTGCCCTTGCCGCTGCCAGCGAGGTATTCGCGTTCTTCGCCGGTGTACTTGCCCGAGAGCTGGATTTCGAGCACGCCGTAGGTGCGCAGGGTTTCCTTCTTGAAGCGCTCGATGGCGTAGGGGATTTTCTCGGGGGCGGCGCGAGAGAAGTGGTTTACTTGGCCTGGTAGGGAAATTGTGTGAGCTTTGTGGTCTGTTTTGAGGGATCTTGGAAGAATTCTTCAGAGTCTCTTGGAGGCCGTTGCCCGTTTCATGTCTTGCTTCGATTGATTGAGCGTGAAATGCTTACCTTGGTACGGAGCCATTGATCCGTGGGCGAAGAAGAGCCACTGCAGGCACTGGTTGCGTTCGAGCTCATCCTTGAAGCCGTAGGTGTCCTTCTTGTCGGCGAACTTGAGCAGGTAGAGTAGCTCTGCCGATGTTTCCATGACGGAGAACGGCGGGCTTTGGGTGTTGTCCACAATGACTGGGATACGGCCATTGGGGTCCAGTTTAAGGAACCTTTTTAACGTTTACAATCAGTAACAATAGGCGATGTACCACTCGGGTTAGTCGGAAGCGGACTTACCACTCTTTCTTCTGCTCGTTGGTCATGATGTCGATGACCGTGGTGGTCCATTCGGTGCCGTATGCGTCCTTGAGCTCTTCGAGCAGGATCTGGACGGCTTGTCCATTGGGCGTGTTCATTGTGATGAGATGAATGCCTTTGGCGTTCTTCGACGATGCGTAAGCAGATGTCTATCTCATAATATCCACTGAGGGAAGCTCACCTTGACCTCCGAAGGAGTCTCGCTGGTGTAGAG
>Ga0265797_10003254_pt1 | contig 26239 bp, 23 predicted proteins | sample P2T30metagenome_FD_192433 | JGI IMG/M metagenome (GOLD analysis project Ga0265797, IMG submission 192433) | Plant litter microbial communities from East Loma Ridge, Irvine, California - P2 T30 | ecosystem: Environmental > Terrestrial > Plant litter > Unclassified | place: USA: California... | reverse complement strand
GGTGCCAGATCTGAATGGCAAGGTCTGGGGTTGGGGCAAGAAGAATGGGATGCCGGTGTTTAGGCCAAATGCACAATAGCTAATGTTTGGGTCTTGGAAAGCATGTGTGTATACCCTAGATGATATCAGAACATGACAATGAGACAATTGGACTCACCGTGAGATCGTACGTGTTCTCGTCTCGAATGCAGGTTCAGCTGCATTACCTTGCTTACAGGGATACTTTAAGAAAACCCTCCGGCATCGTCACTGTTGAAGCGTAGATAGGTAGTATGCTGCACTGGCGGCAGGAAAAACTCACCAAAATGTATCGATATTGCACTGAGAGATTTGAGGTCAGTCAACACACTCCAATATAAACGGCTAGATTTCGGTCGCCAGAGAGCGCATGACGGGCTGCAGTGATGCAAGAAGGGGACCGTATTGGAGGAAGTTGTGGTGTGGTGCGTGCGGCATAGTCGCAACTGCCATATCAGTTGTACGACCTCGCAGTATCCACTCAGTACGCCTTTCAGTCGCTAACACGAAGTCACATGACACATCCTCGCACCCCATCCACAGCTCATGCTTCCATACATTACGCAGTTTCCCGCCTCATCCCTCGCAATATGAGCAGCCACATAAGCAACCCTTCTTCTAGAGTTGAGCTCGTTGAAGATGTGTAGCGAATTATACTGGGTTATGTGCGAACCCCGCATTCACGACACCTGCCTGGCGCAGCAGTTGATCGGTCGCTGACTTAGTCCATCAGCTCTCACTCTACACTGATCTACAGGCGCTTTGCCTGACTTCAAAGAGCTGGAATCGCATCGCCACAGAGTACTTGTACAGGAGGGTTGTGCTCGAAGTTCGTGCTCAGGACGGCCAACTGGCTCTATTCCGTCAATGTGTTGATTCTGGCGCACGAAAGCACTTGGTGCACACACGAAGCTTGAGCCTACTCAACTTACTGCCATGGGAGTTTGGAACCGTCTCATCAGCGGATTGTCCGATGGATGAAGCGACCAGAAATGCTTTGATGTCAGGGATTTTGCAAGATATCCCCTCCAACAAGCTCCGAGAGTTCCGGTAAGCTGACAATTTGCTGGAAAGTCACATCTCGCTGGAAAGTTACAGTCTGCTGGAAAGTTACGGTCGCATAATCATCGTATCTAGACCATGGAGGCAAAACCCTGCCCAAGGACATGTTGACTCACCGGTAGACATTGTTGACATGAAATCCGATGTGATTATAGTAGATTAGTAGACTGACAGATACGCAGTTACGTTGCTTGGGACCATGGTTATATGGACCCGAACCTCGTAAGCCTTCTCAAAGAGCACCAGCAGTCTATCGACAGTCTGCACGTGTTGCGTGGTGACTCCCGCAAGCTCATATCCCCAAAAACGCGTCGCGTTACTGTTGCTTTCCGCGGAGAACACGACCAGACACATAAATTTTTGCAGTTTGCTCTAGCACTACCTGCGCTCGATTCACTTTCGATACTTTTCCTGGAGGGATGGACCCAGAAAGTTCATAAATACTGGGGCGATGGTCACAACATTAGTGCATTTGCAGACCAGAAGATTGTAGCGCGCACACTCATGCTTGATGGTTGTATGCCTGACACGTTCGATTCTGCCCTCCCTTACGTCTTCGATTTGTCGCGAGTGACTAAGCTAGCTCTCTCAGATTGCAAATTGGATCTACTGCAACACCTATCCAGCTCACGCGAACTACAGAACCTGACAGACGTCGAAATACGGACCCCAGAACATTTCGATGAAACTGCAGGCGAGAACGCAAGAGCGCTGTTTTTGAAGAACCAAAGTCTTCAGCACCTCCGTCTCCACATCAATGGCCTCCACAGTGTATCTCTGGACCCCCAAGATACACCAGATGCAACACCATATCTGTGGCCGCTGCATCCGAGGCTCAAGACGCTTTCACTGTTAGATCTATATCGTGAGGGGGATAACGAGCACTTTCCTTTTATAGTTGAACCAGAGTTTCAACAGATATGCAGTCACTTTAGCGCCTTGGAACAACTCGGTCTGTGTTTCTATGACTTCGATATCCCTAGAAGTGAGGCGGAGAAAAGGTTTTCCTACGTAATCAAGATTCTGGTGAGTTCAGACTGCTTCCCGGTGTTGCCTACTGCAGCGTTCATGACCTGTCTTAGGAACCAATCGAAAGACTCAAGAATCTCAAGATCCTACATCTTTACCAGGACCGAGTTAGAACTGTGCGTCCATCCACTCCTCAAGTGCATATTTGCGAAATTCATCAAGAGTTCGCTACACGGTTCTTCCAATGGGCGCATCATCGATGTCCTTTACTTGAGGTTCTCATATGGGGTACTTATGAAGAGAATTTCCACCAAGAGGCGTGGCAGGTGACTGAAGATGCAAAGCAAGGACGAGATACTTCTGACTGTGGCGTAGACCGTGCGCCACAACAATGCTTCGTGAAGAAGTTGGTAGAGCTGGAAGACGGTACTTCCCAGATCGCAGGAGCGAGTAGGGTCACCCGGAGTCGAATTCGACATGACTTCCCGGAACTGCAAATACTGAGCTACGAGACCGGCAGACATATCGAAACTCGCCTGGCGGATGAAGCCGTACGTTGAGCAAAGATTTTGGTCCGAAGCAGGAAGCAGGGGAGATTGTTTTGGCAGCGAAACCTTGCCTCTCAAGCTCCAACTTCCAAATGCGGAGGTGAGCACCTACCTCGGCCGATGGTGGCTGTAGTGAAGAAGCCTCATTGCTGGCTTTCACATGGAATACGTGCCGAACGAGAGATGCTAGCGTTGAATCTAGTTCAGAACCAAGGCACGGCTCGGATGCGTGTCATGTCCTGTCTCCCGGACCTGCGGACTCATGGAACCGGCGCTACCATCGACGATCACGACGATCAGCTAGATGGCCGTCGTCTCATCGCCTCCGTTAGAACGACAGAGAACGACCGCAGGAAACGCCGATGGTATTTCTAAAGCTCCATCCCTGAGCGAAAGAAGACTTTGGAGCGGCGGGTCAAGCACTTGCGGGATACGCAGGGCCCAATCGCGCTTCTCCGGAAGCTAGCCGCTGGACCCTTGCCCCCCGACTCAAAGTGGAGTTGCGAACCGCGGGGACATGCGGAGACTATTTCGAAGAGAGCTGCTATTCCGAGGCTAAATATACTGCATGGTACGGTCGATGCAACCGAAAACTTAAATCCTACAGACGAGGCTCTTGAACTGCGCCGCATCGTTCGTCCAATATCGTATGGTACCCCATCGTTTGAACCCATAAGCGCGGACATTTTCTCTTGTAGATCAGGGGACCCCCAAGATGTATCTGCGTCTGACAAGAGAGATACTTGCCGTTGTTCTATATATGAGCGTAAGCGCGCGTTGATTGCATGCCTTGAACGAAACAGCATTGCAATCATTCCTGATTGGATTCCAGATTCAATGCTTACGGGGCATATTGCGACTATCGCCACGCGAGATCCCTCATGCGCGGCTATAATAGTCGAACGTTTAGATCGTACCGGCTTGGCTAGCAGAGGCCCACTGCTACACAAGAACACTACCACACCGGACATGCGTCCGAGTACAGCGTATCGCTACGGCAGTTCACAACAGCCTCGCCCACATGGATAACGTGGCAATCACGAGATGATAGACAGTCCCTGGAATCAACCTCGTGGCGAACAGAAAAAGCTATAGGAGCACCATTGTCTTGGCACACAGTCTACCAGGCCCCCAACATTACCCGGATGAATAGAAACACTCCAATCATGCCAACTAGTCTGTGGCCTCCCAGCGGCCCGGTACCGACGATCCGTTCTAGGGCGAGTTAATTACCTATTGTAGTTCTTCTCCCGCTGTTGAGTGTGGCTTGCATATTTCCAGGTACCCTTGGCCTGGAAGACGGTACGCAGTCTAGGAGAAGTCGTTCTTGACTACTGCTGGTATTAGTTCAATTTCAAGGCAGGTGGCCGTGCAGCAGGGCGTCCCGTGTCTTTGATGAAGCTCTAGCCCCAGTGTAGAGAAGCAGGAGTACTAGGCTAAAGCAAGGGACTGTAAAGGTCCTCGAGCTACGATGGAAATAAATAGTCGGGCATCCCACTGGTAGTCTGGATCCAGTTGATCGACTCTGTACCAAACTTTCCGTCAAGATGGGTCGCTTCTCGTTGTTCGCTTCTCTGCTGTTGGCGACCAATGGTGTCTTGGGCGCCAAATGGATTGGTGAAGTCAAGAAGGTCGATGGTGTTGACTACCAATGTAAGCTACTACCACGTTTTGCTTCTTCTTCTTCGAATGCATGCTGATCACTGTATTCTAGGCAAATGCTACTCCGACAACGCTTGCTGGCCGACCAATGCAGACTGGGCGAAACTCAACCAGACCGTCTCAGGCGCACTTCAGCTCGCCATCCCACCCGGTGCTGTCTGCTACAAGAACTTTGAGAACGGCACCAGCGTGTACGATGCGGCGAAGTGTGCGGACACTCAGGCCAACTGGGGCAACGAGCAATGGCTGTATGATCAACCCTCCCAAGGGATATGAACGTCGATGCTAACGTAATGCCAGAACCGACCATCCCATCGCCGAGCTCTGGCCTTTCAAGACGAACAACACCTGCATGCCAACTGATGATCCATCAGGAACCTGCACACGTGGTTTCTACGGAAAATACGTCATCATGGCAACTACAAAGCAGCAGATCCGAGCTGGTGTGAAGTTCGCACGGGAGCGCAACCTCCGTCTGATCATCCGAAACACTGGTCACGACTTCATGGGTCGTTCCACCGGTTACGGCGCACTCATCATCAACACTCACAGCTTCAAGGACGTCAAGTTCCTCAAGAAGTACACTGGGCCTGGTGACTGGACGGGTAGTGCGGCCATTGTCGGTGCTGGTGTACAAGGCCGTGAATTGTACAGGGAATGCTTTGCTCAGAGCCCCAAGGTGGTCATCGTTGGTGGAGAGTGCCCAGTATGTGTATCGATCCGGACGTCTGAAACCATCGCTAACATAATCTAGACTGTTGGCTGGGCCGGAGGTTACATTCAAGGAGGCGGCCACGGCCCTCTTTCCGGAATCTACGGCATGGGCGCTGACAACGTCCTCTCGTTCGACGCCGTCACCGCCGAGGGTAAATTCGTGACCGCCAACGCAAAGGAGAACTCTGACCTCTTCTGGGCTCTCAAGGGTGGCGGCCCCAGCTCCTTTGCTGTCGTCATCTCCATCACTGTCAAGACCTTCCCGGAAGTCCCTGTTGCTGGCACGATCCTCAACATCAACTCCACCCACACCAACGACACTGAGCTGTTCGCCAAGGGTGTTCACATCTTCCACAACCTGGCCAACCACTACAGCGAGCATGGCATGTTCGTGTACTTTGAGCTTGGCCCTGGTCCTCAGCGTCTCCACATTGCACCTTTCGTTGGTCCCAACATGAACGAAGAGCAGCTTGGAAAGGTCCTCGCCCCACTATACGAGCAGCTAGACGCGGCCAAAGTCCCTTACGACACCCACACTCGCGCCTTCCCTACATTCTTCGAGTTCTACATTGACATGTTCGAAGACGAGCCCCCGAACCAACAATCCGTAGTCGGCGGCCGCCTCTTTACACAATCCGATATTAGCGCCCACGGCGACGAAATCGCCGACGCTCTCATCTACGCCGCCATGCCCGAGCCCACTCAACTCGGTTTCAACGTCGGTCACATTGTCAACCCCGGCCGCGCTTATCCCAAGGTCGACAATGCTATTCATCCCACGTGGCGCAACGCCAGTAGCTTCGTCATCACCAACGTTATGATGACAGGCAACGAGCCCTGGGACGTTAGGAAGGAACGCGAGAACTTCAACACCAATGTCCTGGGTAAGCGACTCCGGGATGTGAGTCCCGCTGGTGCGAGTTATGTGAACGAGGGCGATCTCAATGAGCCGAACTGGCAGGAAGCGTACTGGGGAAGCAATTACCCCAGGTTGTTGAAGATACGCCAGAAGTATGATCCCGAGGGTGTCTTCTTTACTGAGACGACGCCTGGTACGGAGAACTGGAGTGTTATGGACTATGGTACCAAGCTTTGTAAGAAGAGTACCAAGTAGACGTGAGCGTTTTTCTTCTTCTCTTGTTCTTTTTCTTTTGATAGGCTATTAGCGAATGATAGATAAAAGCACGTCGCTGAGTGCGGAAATACGATAATATCCAAACCTTCCTTTTGTGTTAGTGCTCGTATGTTTTGGTATGGGTTGCGACAAATTGTCGTTTGTGGTGTTGCGAGGGTTCCGTTAGAGGTCCCTGGAACCACCCCTCACAAGCTAGAGATGTAGTGGTGACATATATGAGCACTTGTGCCTGTAATCAAGTAGTGCTTATCGCTGATAGCGTTTGTCTTGTCGACAATACGCGTACCCTGTATGGCAGCAATCGAGACACAGCGTGGCGTAGCGATGACTGCAACGCGCTTCGAGACCATCGACAAACATTGTCGTAGACGGTGACCTTGAAAAGCGCGTACTGCAGAGCATTGACGCGCCTACCTGCATCCCCTGTGGATTTGTGCCGACGTGGCGTCGTGATACAAAGCTGGGGAAGAGCGGGAGCGATGACGAAAGAGTCGCGTTCAGCGCTAACCGAGGGCGGGCTAGCATCAGCTCACCTTCACAAGCCAATGGACCTGGAGCCTCTGGTACCAGCCATCATCCCAATTGTTTGCGAGCCCTCTGCTGTCTATCGCCTGTTTGTGCATTAGCCCCGAAGCGTGCACTACTTCCGCTCCTTGCGCACCCGCCGTATACGCTCCCGTCGCTGTTCCTCGCCTCCGCCATCCATCGCATTCCGAATCATCGCACCAGGCTCCTATTCACCACGACAGCCACTTTGACGTCTACACCAGATCGCGTGGCCGTCCTTGCCAATCCGCATGCTCCGCGCATGCCGAAACACCTCCAGACGATTGTTTATGTCGATTGAATGCCTCCCGTGCTGAATCCCTTCTTACGGGCCTTCTTCCGTAGTGCACTCCCCAGCCAGTGCCAGCCAGCCCAGCACCACGTACGATACATAGCAGTGTACAGGGAGACATAAAACTGACCCTGCATGACATAGGTCCTTCTCGTTCCCACCACCGAAGTCCTCCTCACATCGCGCGACAAGGAATCAAACACCTCGTACATCGACCTCAGCGGTTCCGAAGACTTCCTCGCAAGCCATGTGCTGCGCGTACCCGGCGGAGTGGGGCCGAACAATCATCCCAAGGACTCGGGTAGTTTCAGGGAAACGCGGGGGAAGGCGAAGCAGTTTACCACTGCAAATGGCCGGACGGTGATAGTCAAGGATGCCTTCATCTATAGCAACAAAGGTGCGCATACACGTCGTGTGTCACGGAATGACTTGCAAGTGCTGACATGACACAGGATTCAAGACACTCAACCAGGCGCAGCTCTTGAGCGATACCATCTTCTACCCCGACTCCTTCGATGCCCAGCCATGGCTCGTCTACTTTATATCCCGGCCCCTCATAGGCACCTTCGATGCGAACCCTATCATACCCGCTACACTACAGCCCAAGCAGGATGCAGGAGCAGGGCCAGGAGCAGGACCACCGGTCGCAGCGGGCCCGTCTGGAGGCGCCAGCTCCTCCATGCCTCGGAAGAAGGAAGTCAAGTCCTTCAGCGACCTGTTGAACCACTTCCCAATGATTGCACGTCAAATGCAACCAGGACTGGAGAGGCTGTTCAAGGAGTTTGGCAAGGAGCTTGAGAAGCCTTTGCCAGCGACACCATCACAGAGGTCGCGGCGATCGTCCATGAGTTCACGAAGACGCGGGTCAGTGTCCTCAGGAGAGACGACGCCTTTCTCTATACACAGTAGCATGTCACACGGCACGAATGGGTTTGTCTCAAATCTGGAGATTAGCGACGAAGAGGACCAGATGCGGAGATCGCTAGAAACTGCAGTAACAGCGGCCATTGACCTCTTCCAGATGGTAGATAAGCAGCAACTGTCATTATTGGGCGCCACGACCGACTTGACGGGTCCCATCGTGGAGCGCATGATTGAACGATATATCGCCGAGCAAGTACACCACACAATCCTCTTCCCACGAATTCGAGAAATACGGCTCCTAGAAGACACCGACCTTGAGCGCCGCACGCGACAGATGGTGGACATTGATATATCGCAGGTCGGCATCGACATCGGCCATGGCCGCAAAGGCAAGCAAGAACTAGCTATACGACTTTCTAAGGCTGTCGATATGTTCAAGAAGATGGGTGTTGCGGGCAGTCCACAAGAGATGTTGGAAATACTTCTCAGCGTGCAGAAGCACATTACAATGCCGGATGAATCACAAGAGAAGGTCATGACAAATGGAGAGCAGATGTCGGAGAAGCAAGATCATCTTCTTACCATCAACGCGGATACACTTGTGTCGCTGTTGCTCATAGTAGTGATAAGAGCGCCTGTACGGCATCTGCAGGCACGACTTTCATATATGCGACATTTCATCTTCATTGACGACGTCGAAAGCGGGGAGATGGGCTATGCACTCAGCACATTCGAGGCTGTCCTTTCCTACCTGACGACAGACTCAGGCGGTCTACGAAGAGCAAGCCGACGGAATCGGGCGTTGTGGCAGGCCACGAAATCTGGTGATCTTGAAACGATGCAGGGTATACTGGAGCCCGATCGTTCGTTCAATCCAGATCTGGATAGCTTCTCGGATGAGAGCGATACCCCGCCAAGAAATCGCCAACTCAGGTTTGCTGCAAGTTTATCAGATTTGCATTCTGTAGGAGGCACTACCTTGAATGGGGACGATGAATACTCATCACGACGGCGAAGCATATCTCGCGACAAGAGTGCGCATGAAGATGGTCCCCTGGCACACATATTCCCTTTCCAGCGCGCTCAAACTCCACCACTACCTGGCAGGCCGAAGATGAAGAAGAGGGTGTCCATGGATACTAGGAGTATGTCGAGTGGCTCCGCACGATCGTTCCGATCTCGTACAACCCTTGATTCCCGGGTTAGCGCCATCGAGGGCGACGTTTCGATAGAAAAACTCACCATGACACAAGGGCCTGATGGTGAATCGGTGATGATGATGGCGATTGAAAACAATCAGGATAAAGCACTGCAATATCTGCTTAGTCTTACCGAGTACTACACTCCCTCTTATGTCTTTGAAGACTACAACAACGAAGGCACCAATTTGTTGAGTGCAGCAATACAACTGGGGCATACTAGAACGACAGACACGATTCTCAACTACATCCTGGACAACAGCCCCAGTCCCCAGGCACTGAAAGAATTTCTCTCCAGACCAGACGCGAAGGGTAGATGCGTGGCACATTATCTCTTCAATCAACCTCGACTTATAGACCGCATCGGGCATCTTTTGCCCTGGCAGCTGAAAGACAAGAACGGCCAGACACCGGTCTTCGCTTTGGCTAGGGCATACGATCACGATGAGTACCACGACATGGTCGATAAAGCACTGCTCGCCGCGACTCACTATCAGGATGACGGACAACCATTACATCTTGACGAACACGTTGACAACAAGGGAAACAGCCTGCTACACATCATCACAGACCCTCAACTAGCAGCAAAGCTACTGTACCGCTGTGATTCCGATGCCAATGCGACAAACGATCGACAGTTCACACCACTCATGGTAGCTAGCAAATACGGCCGAACGGACATGGTGCGAGTGCTCTTCCAAGACCCCCGAGTAGACCTTTCTTACAGAGACGCCCGTGGCCTCACCGCCGTGGAACTCGCCAAAGACGACGACGTCCGAAACCGCATCGACGATCTGGTTCTCCTCTCGAACGAAGCCGGTCCAGACGGTCGCACAACAACCGTCGTTCGCTCCTTCTTTGTCGAAGACGGAACAGTTCGCCTCGTTTTGAAATCCGGTGCGCCCAATGACAACAAGACCATTACCGTGACAACTTGTCGTAGATCGTCGCAGGATTTCGAGAACCTTGCAAAATGGCTCGCACAAGAACATCCTGCGTCTTGGTTACCTGTCATACATAACCTAGCATCCCCTTACCTGATTCCGTCGAGACCTTCGCGGTCGATTCTGCGGGATATGCAGTTACGCCTCGATGCGTTTCTCAAAATCCTGCTGCGACATCCCACCTTCTCCACGCACGAAATGGTCTGGGAATTCTTCTTGGTGCCTGACATCGACTCGTCGATGCTAGCCGAGCGCTCCGCGCGGAAAGCCGAACTGCGCGTTGAACGGTTGAGAGAAGAGTATGCGCCTATATATGACGTAAGGGAAGTGGAACTCTTTGTCCAACACATGCGGGAAAACATCCGGGCGTTACATCATGCGTCAAGGAGTGTGCTGCGGCGCGCAAACAAAGTCCGGGCTAGCGCCAGTGATCTCAACGATGCAGCAAAGATATCGAACACGGCTATGCATTCGCTTACCTTCCTACCGGAAGTCCATCTCAAGGCACTGGACCGGTATACAGCGTGTTTAAAACAGAGCGACGCAAGTCCCATGTCAGGATTCTATTACTCCATGCACGCCATCTCCTCGACCATCACCGCCATCCTAACCGCTTTATCCCGCCCTTCCACCATCATCACCCAAATGGCAACGACGCAGAAATCCATCGACCGCCACAACCTCTCCGTCCGCCGCAGCGACCGCTGGCCCCTGGGCCTCTTAGACGACGCTCGCTCCCGTGTTCAGCGCGATGCGCAGGACAAGATGGATAAGAGTAGAGGCGAATTGGAGGATTGGGGCCGCGAACTCCGGTACACGCAGCAGGTTGTTGCGCAGGAGTTGGCGAGCTGGCAGGAGAATAGGGTTGAGACGGGGAAGAATGCGCTGAGGGAGTTGGCGAGGAAGATGGTGGTTGTGGAGCGGGCTAGGTTGGAGAGTATGAGGAGGGCGGTTAGGGGGTTGGGGATTGGCGGAGAGGTTGTTGGTGTTGTTGGCGAGAGTACATCACTGCATCATCATCAACAACATGGGGGGATTATGGCGAATGGGGGGCTGGTCAATGGGTTTGCTGATCGTCATCATGGCCATGGTATGGATGTCGCTGGGCCGCTTCTTCCAACGGTTGAGCAGGCCAGGTTCCACGATGTCACGGATGAGAATGTTGAGGAGGGACCGGGTGCTGTTGAGGACTCTGAGGCTGAAGGCGTGGTTTTGTCGAATGGAGAGGTGGCGGCCGAGGAGGTGCCGCCTGCGGATGAACTTGCGCAGGAGTCGATGATGATATCGATGGGGGGACAGGGGGATCAAGCGGTGGGGTCGGTGTGAATGAGTACCTTTTGTGCCATGTGTGTTCGATTCCATCTCGTCCTTTTTCGTTCTTGTTCTTATTCTTCTTCTTCCTTGATATCTCTCGTTTTTTTTTTCGTTCGCCGGATCCATCATAAATCTTCTTTGGGTAGACGGGTTGTGTACGATTGGGTTAGGGGGATTGGGTATATGAGTGTGCTGGTATGGGCGAAGACTCATGTATTGGTGGGATGGCGGGGGAGAGGATGAGAAGGGTCTAATAGTAATGTTTACGACCGTGTATTCTGAACTATCTTTGGCACCTGATGACAGCTACACAGCTGTTTTTACCTCTGGTAAGGATTGTTTACTCCTAAGAGTACGGCTTGTTGGTGAAGTAAGTGGCTCATAAAATTGAAGGGAGTGCTGCGGACGGCTGCGCAAGGAGTTGTGCTCTATAGCACTCGAATGCAAGCAGGAAACTGATCAGGTGCTGAAGGAAACCAACTATGGCTATAGCTTCTGATAGCGTATGATATGGGATTTTGCAGAGTGGTGCAATGACCGAGAAGTCCAGACCAATCACCAAGTTATGCGAGACTTCCGCTAGAGCCATGGGAGATAAGTCGAGAAGATAGAGCGTTAGGCGTTTAGTTTGTCCATTAGATGAGGGGATAGAGCTTCGTTGTGTCTATCCTTGTGTCATGTATGAGAGAGAACTTTCCTTGGCAAGTCACCTGGGTGTTCATGATAATCGGTTTGTAAGCCAGTAGCTCATTTGCTTCATCGATAAACCAGGCCTAGTTTTTCTGATCAGATCAAGTGATAGCTACAGATTGCTATTGTTTCCAACAAGAGAGATGTTGTCAGCAGGCTGTTGGTGTCAGAGACATGCTTCCCGACGGCCATCGGATTAGTGCTTTCGCGGGCAGTATAATGGTAACACTTTTGTCTATTTCAGTTGTCTACCACGTCGTGTATAGTCATCTCGAGCATCTGTCAGCCCTACAAGGTTTACCGAGGCAAGTCGCATCATTAGCTCCAAAAGCGTGGAATGCCTCGACCTGGATGCCTAGTCTCGTGGCAAAAGACACCGAGCGCATAGATCGTTTCGCCTAAGCACCCTAGCACGTTGATAGGGCACCCTTGCTGGGTAGTGCGAGTACGAGTGCGGCACCGAGGAAGGTTCATTTCGGCTGATGTACAAGCCAAGTGGGGCGCCATGCGTCCCAAGGGGAAATTTACTCCGCTTGGCCCTTTTCATGGCTGACGAAGGCGTGATTTCGCAACAAGGTCCACCAAGATGAGTCCGTCGGGCTTGGAGTCTGACTGTTTTCTGAGTCGCGTACTGACAAAGTCGCTGTGAGAGGAAAGAAGAGTTTTTTTTCTGTGTGCTATATGGCGTGATTTGTGGTGGGTACAGAAGATAGAGGCCAGGCATAGATAAGGAGGTATGGCCGTACACGATATGTCACCGGTTCGCTAATAGTTCGGTTCCGAGCTTGTTATTATGTCATATATCTTCCTATTAGCTATTCAAACCCGAATTCCCTAGCTTCGCGTACAGCACTCCCACTAGGAAGCTCACGTTAGTAAATAGAATCTAGGGGGGCTTGAAGTACACGTGGGTTTGCCACAAGGGAATTGAGACATACATTAGTCCAGGCCTTGCAGATCCCGGGAGCAGTGTTTGTGCTTCCCGCTTCAGTACGTCCTACATATTGACCAAAGCCGCATTCTGCGGTTGGCAATCTACATTCGGGAGATGGACCTGAGGTTTTGCTAACGAGGCGACAACCTGAGTTTGGTCTGAATTGCGGTGCAGGGGTAGCGACGACAGGAGATGCGAGTATAGTCAAAGCGGCCGCTAAGCCGATGATGTTAAAAGAAACCATAGCTGGACCCTAGGTCGTGGAACAAAGTGGTAATGTTGATGGAAAAATGTTTGTGTTGCGGAATACTGGCAACACATGTTGACAACTTATATAGATCTGTTGTGCAAAATTGTGCTCGCCTGCTTTGGAAAGAGGGATCGTGTTGACGGTATAATTACGGTGTTTACGATGCTTCTTCGGAACACTGCGCACACCGAGAGATGCAGCTTCCGATAGAGTCGTGGTACAGTTGAGGTCTGCCTATGTATCCTTTTCAACCTGCAATAAGGCCAATCTAAGTGAAGACTCTGTCTTCAATGCATGAAGCTTCGTTATGACGGTGGTTTTGAGTCTAAAGTGCCAAAGTAGGTGCATGACGCTTCAAACGGCGGCGGAACGATAGTTTGGAACCCACTCCGTCCTTAGTTCTCGTACATGTCAGCGTAGATCCACTCCGCCTAGGGCCAAGCCATCGAAGCTACCGAGGCGCCGCCATAGTTAGGGCCGTACATCAATGTAATGCGGCGCTCGTTCTGGTCCGAGCCTTCTTTGTTTGCTCCGTCATGGGTATCGATTAGCTAGAAATACTATACGCCATACATGCGCCTTGCGCCTTTGCTTGAAAAGACAAAAGTAACATATCCCGCTAACCTCTGACTTCAAAATCTCGAAATGTGACCTTTTGGTCCGTTACGTCGCTTCCACTGTCACAGTCATCACGCGGGCTATTGCTCGGACTCGCATTGCGGTCTCTGAGTGCAAAGATGCCCATGACCGTGCCTGTAAAATCCCGTGCACTCAGCATAGTCGTATCCACCATGTCGACTTGCTTCCATCGTCGGTCATGGTCGGGGTCGCGGAACTCGAGTGCGTAACGCTCTTCGCCAGCGATGATACGGAGGTCTACGGCTGTGGATGAACGAGAGACGGGCTCTGGGTACGATGCTGTGTACTCGTAATCGTTGGACGCGTCAACGAAGTGGACGTGGATGAGACGGGTGGACAGGGCGACGGAAATACTAGCGTGGCGCAGGGGATCTTTGTATACAGTTAATCCACCTATCGCGTTTGAATGAGTGGCCTCGTTATCGAGGAGTACAGTCGTTGCAGCAATGGCGTTTACGCTTCTTTGACGGCGGGCCAGTAAAGCGAGAGGCGCTGTTGCGGCGGAGAGTGTCGAAGTATGAGGTGTGAGCGCTATTGAGCCGGATTTCTTGTAGGGACTCCGCAGTGGCTTATGCAGGTATAAATCATCCAGGTGGGGGTTTACTAATCGCGATTTCTTGATCAGCTGTGCCGCAGCGAAACCTAATTGTACTGTGCGCGGTGTGCTGAACGACATTTGTGGCTGCTCAATGAGGGGCCATCCATCTTTTGGCCACTCTACTGTTGTGAGAAAGGTCTCGCGCCCCATTGGCGCCTTGTTCTGGTCTCCCTGTACACCCAAGACTGCTGCCCACCAGTCCCCGTTCATATCTTGGAAGATTTCTCCGTGGCCAATATTTTGCACGTATTCATTCCTGCCATCCGCAGTCATGATGGGATTATTTGGACAAGATTCATAGGGCCCCCAGATATCTCTTGAGCGTGCCATGGACAGCATGTGATGTTCGAAGGTCCCGCCTTCAGCCACTAGTAAATAGTACCAACCATCCTTTTTGTAAATGTGTGGACCCTCGGTATCTCGTTTAGCAAAGCCGCCCCAAATCTCACGCGTTTCAGATAGTGCGGATCCGCTTCTGACGTCAATTTCAAACTGCTTGATCGTGCAACTTGGCTGTTTCATGCGATCCATCATCCATGAGCCCTGGATATACGCGCGGCCATCATCGTCGAAAAAAAGTGAAGGATCGATGCCGTAAAAATCAAATGGTATCGCGTCGCTCCAGTTGTCGGACCAGATGTCGTCAGTTGTTATGAGAAAATTGTCGGTTTGCCAGTTGTCCTTTCCGTGGTAGCAGTTTGTGCAGGCGATGTAGAAAGTGCCGTTGTGATGTCGAATAGTGGGTGCAAATAATCCTCCAGATGCTACCATCACGTTGCCATCATCGAGGGGCATCGCAGCTGTAGTCGCATTGTGCAGATCGAGTTGTGTGGATCTGTTGATTGCATTCCCTTGGAAGCCTCAGCCAGCGCTCATGCCAGAACAGTGCGAAGAAGCAGACGAACCGATATGCCTCCAGTCTTGCAGATTCGTGGACGCATAGATTGGAATACCAGGGAACAAATGAAAGGAAGAAGTCGCAAGATAATAGATGCCGTCTACATGAACGACAGAAGGGTCCGGTGCGAATCCAGGTATTATCGGGTTGCTGAACATTGCTTTTTGGTTTCCCTGTGGATGATGAATAGGGCGAAGGTTAAGGAACTTGAGGGAGACGGCGAAACGAACCAGATCGGGTCGAGCAATGTAGCTCGAGCCGATTATAGTCGGTCTCCATCGCTCCGAAGTTGTTGTCATGCTTTATTACTCCATGGAGAAATTCCTTTACGCGTATCGCGATTCTGTTTCGCCACGGAGAATTACGCAGCGCTTAGCCTACTATGGCACGGAGCCCGGCGCCGCCAGCCAATCGCACCACAAGGCTAGACTTCCGCCGTCCACAATCCCAGTTGTGGGGCCGTTACCACGTGCTCGGTAACAGATGTCCATGATTCGAGGTCTTGCCATTTCGCCGTGGAGAATTACAGTCCACCCCAGACTATGCCATGAGGTCAGACAAGCATCCTCCCCGCGTTGTTATAAGTACTGTGGCAGCAATGGTGTAGAAACCTAGTTCAAATCTATTATTTGGCTCCAAAACGTCTTATAATCATCATTCGATTACACCAGTATTGCGCATTGATGGAAGGGTCAATAGAAAAGACCGTCCATAGTCAAGATGCCCAAGTCCATACCGTTGACCATCGAACTACTCATGAGAGCCCAGGGTTTAGTGATCTTTGGCAACAGAAGCGAATACTAGCATGGTGTATGTCGAGCATATTTTCGCACTCATCGTCTATCTAACCGTCGTGAATTAGGCCTGCTTGTCTTCCTCCTTCCTGTCAACTTTGGGTTTGAACTTGCTCTGATCGGCAACATCATCGCAACCCCTGCATTTCTCGATCGATTCGGTTAAGAGACAGCCACAGGTGCCATTAAGATAAGCGTATGCGACTAGCAAGTGTTGAACGCTGCTACGACAGTTGGTACCTTCGTGGTTGTCTTCGCCGCTGGCTTCATCGCAGACAAGATTGGTCGTCGCAAGGTAGTCCTTGCTGGTTGCTTGCTTTGCATCGTCGGAATCTTCGTTCAAGGGTTCGCAAACTTTATCATGATGCTCATTGGGGGAAAACTCATCAGCACCCTTGGGTACGGATTGGGCCATGCACTTTCTCATGTATACGTTGCAGAGATCGTACCCGACAATTTGCGAGGGATATGCTTGACCTTGGTGGTGAGTTGACTGAGCTTACTTTATTGCTTAGCAACGCCACTCACCCTCCCAGAATACTATGATCGTGGTTGGTCAGTGGTCCTGCGCACTTGTTGGCTACGGTGGATTGTCCATCAACAATGATTGGGTATGGCGAATGCCTATCCTCTCGCAGCTGCTACCCCCGATTCTGACGGTCGTCCTTGGCATGATACTTCTTCCTGAATCACCTTCGTGGTTAATCCTTCACGGACAGCATGAGAAAGCCATCGCAGCCCTCCATGAATTCAACGGCCCAAACTACGATGCTGCCGCGGTCGTCGTGGTGCTAGAGGCGGCGGTTCAGAGAGAGCGCACACTCCAATCCGAAAGTGCGTCGTACCTCGAATGCTTGAAGGGTGTGAATTTGCGCCGCACTTTGATCGTGTGTCTTGTATACATGGTTTAGTAGTTCGTGGGAGCCAAATTCGTCCAAGGGTATCTACCGTACGTATCAATAAACTGGTAAATGGGTATAGGTTAGGTCAGGGTTGGGTCTGATTTGTCAGACTCCAACCGAACCTAACCCATACCCAAACTATAGCAACCCTAACCTAACCTACACACACGCTAGAGTATACCCTAACCCAACCTATACCCAAGGCCCGTGCGACCCAAACCCAACCTATACCCACAGCTGGGTATACCATACCCATTTACCAGTCTACGTATCATGACGAGACAGGTGGGTCCGGATGCTGACATGCTCGAGGTATTACTTCACACATGCTGAAGTCGAAAATCCAGTGGGTATCGCGCAAATTAGCTATGCGATTCAGCTGGTCGGCAACATTGTTTCCCTGTTCCTTGTTGATCGTATCGGTCGCAGACCGATGATTGTATATGGTACAATCGCGATCACCTGCTTGCTCCTTCTCGTTGGCGGTCTTAGAACACTGGAGAACAATCGCACTGCTCTTCAAGCAGTTGTTGGCTTCATGTCTTTCTGGGGTTTCTTGTTCTAACTGACGCTTGGCGCCGTGGCTTACGCGGTCGGTGGCGAGACTCCAACTGCTCGCCTACGACAGAAGACATACTCGATCAACGTTATGTCAAACACGGCCGCAACCTGTCTCGTAACCCAGCTTGTACCCATCTTGATCAACCCCAGTAACGCGAACCTCGGCGTAAAGGTTGCCTTCGTCTTCTTCGCTCCTCCAGTACCGTCATCTATCTACATGTACTTTTGCTTCCCTGAGATGAAGGGTCGTAGCTATCTGGAGCTAGAGACGATGTTTCAAAGGGGGTCGCCGGCAAGAAGTTTCAGTAACATCAAGTGTGAAATTGAGGTCGCGACAATCGCAAAAGACGATGACCTAGAGAAGCCAGTAGCGATCGTTTTTGATGAGGATCTATCGAAGGTCTGAAATAAATCTGTAGCGATCTCAACATCAGATCACTAGAGCTGTCAATGAGTTTCCCGTTGTTCAACTCGGCAAGACATGTTGGCTCTTCAAATCATACCCATAACATCGCAGCCATCTTAGTGGCAAAGCGCTCCATCCTTGTCATTTCGTCCACTCGTTTGTGGTTCGAACATGATACTCAATCACAATCTCTTCATCTTCAACGATAAAGATCACAGCCATCGCGATGCATCCTGCTCAGAATCCACGGTTGAAATCGAGCTCTTCGGAGACGCGAGAATCCAGTCTCGAAAGGACATCTAAGAGGGTGAAGAACAATGATTTAGCACGTTCGGTAAGTGCTAGGTTGTGACTTTGCTGGATGAGTTCAAGGAGAGTCACTCCTATTCTTCGAATCTTCTCTACCTCCAAAGCTGTCAGCAGATATACTTCAAGACGCATATCGTAACATACACACGGCTCCCCATTCACTTGGAGTGACTCGATAGAGACCTCTGATAGTACCCTGACCATGTCACTAGCGATGTCGAGCCTCCTCAATGCAAGCGAGTATGACGTTCCACTAACGCCAAGATGTTCGGATATTCCTGTTTCATAGAACCTCTGGAGAAGAACCATCTTTAAACAATAGTAAGTCACACACAGGTTCGTTCTTTGGATATCAAAGGCTCGTTGAATCCGTGTCGATGTCGGCGAATCAGGATCTACTGTCTCAGGTACCTTGATGTCAAATCGGCAATGATCAATCATGGCAATAAAGTCAAGATAGTCAGTGATGACGACTTCATGAGACGGGCCGACTAAGGCAGATCGATCCTCGACACCTTCGTTCCAGATTTCCAAGGAGTCGAATTTTATGATGATGCTTGACGCTTTTGTCCACAGGTCTTGACAGAGGTCATATCCCTGTCTGACCACGCTCTCTATGTCGAGAGCGCTCGGGGTGCTCGAATAATCCAGTAAAGGTACATCAGGCAAAGATCCACGCCAGTACATCGTGGTGACTTTAGCTCCTAGGCACGCGCGGTGCAGCGAGATTGGACGCCCGTTCAAGATCGCCGCAGACCTGTCAGCAGTATGGATCTGCCAGAATATGCTTCTGAGGAGACGTTCCTCAAGTGGATCAAGATTCTGATAGGAGGTCTCATCGTAAAGCCGCATTTCTTGCGCGAAACGTATAGCCTCTCCAAGTACATGCCAAGAGACGCGCGTTTTGCCAACGGCATGTAAGGCGGTCCAAAGATAGGACCTCGTGACTAGAGAGATATAGTCTAGATGCTCGATATCTTTAAGAACAGTATCAAGTCAGCTCGTAGCCTGTGCATGCCGTATAGATTGTTCCACCAACCGTAATCTTCGTGCGACTTCAGCGTCTCTCGCGATGCAGTAAGAAACTGACGTCCGATTTGTTCTCGCATTGGGAAAACCGAGACAGGCAATGTGAGAGCAGTAACAGCGCACAATGCTGTTAAAAGTGTGCGACTACGTAACACTGCCATATCCTCACCACCATTACCTTGCAATAAGGGTACCATGGCACGGATTGATGGTTCATGGATGGTGGGCGATATAGGAAAGAGGTAGTTCATGTACAATGTGATACATTGGTCTGCGATGCCGTGCAGCGCAAGGTCGGGTTGTTGGTGTATTTGGGACGAGGGTTGTAAGTTTCTCGCCGCTGACGAAGGAGCACCTGTAAGTGACACCTGCAGATCATACGATCTGAAAGTTGTGTTGCTCAGACGCGCATCGCTTTGATGGACTGTCGCACCGGCTTGTCGCATGGATTCGCCATCTGAAACCCTGAAAGTTGGCTGTGTAGTAACGTTCCGCTTGCGCTTTGGTCCCCTCTTCTGGGGTGCTATGTTATAAACGCACTCGAGGCGTGATATGCGGCAATTTGCGCATGGTGTTGACAATGCATCACACTAACGAGGTCAGCAAAGCCTTGAGTACGTACCGTCTCCATGTCTCGTGCAATGTCTTACTCTGACTTTGCGACGCTTGCACGCGTCGCAAGCTCTTTTCGCGACTGGCGCCGAGGGCCTGGTGTTCACAGCATCAGGGGTTGAATCGCCCCGTGAGTTGTCGGAAGACTCGTGAAGTGTTGACATAGGGTATGTTGCCGCTCGCAAGCGATGAGATGCACGACCTATGGGGTGCAGAGTCACGTGGTAAATCTCCGTGGAGAAATCAAGATTGGTCTTAGCCTCGGTAAAGCTCGAGTGCTAGCCACAAACGGACATAACGCATTACTACTTCAGTCTCCATCGTTTGATGACGCGCATGACTTGTATCCTGCTCTAGCAAAGCCAAATTTGTAATTCGACCTGGGTCAACTGATACCAATTATCTCAAGCCATGGATAATGAAGTTAGCTGGGAAAGAAGAAACTAGTGTCACGAGGTGGAAGTCTGAGATGATAACAACAATCCACACGGCTCAAGCGGCGGGCCTATGGTCGAAACGTTATGTATAAGACAAGCTATAATCAGATGAGATAACATATGAAGACAATGGTAACTATCGCGAATCAGGTGTTCTTCCACGCCCACCTCTTACCCATCCACTTTACCAGATACACCAAGCCGATCAGCACAGGAACTTCAATGAGAGGTCCTACTGTGGCGGCAAGTGCCTGGTCGCTATTGGGACCATACGTCGCGACGGCAACAGCGATAGCAAGCTCAAAATTGTTACTCGCAGCCGTGAAACTCTGGGTTGCTCCCAACTTGTATCCATACCCAAGCTTATTGCACACGAAGAGTGTGAAGAAGAAGATGACAACGAAGTATACCATCAGGGGTGCGGCGGTTCGAACGACGGAGACGATTTGATGAACGACCTGTTGTCCTTGAGAGGCGAAGAGAACGAGAATGGTGTAGAGGAGGCCGACGAGTGACCATGGGGCAAGCCACTTGAGGAACACCTGGTCGTACCACTTCGCACCTGCCAGCTTGCGAAGCAAAAGGCGTGTCAGAATCGCAGCGCCAAGAGGTATACCGAGGAACACGGCGACACTCGTGGCGACTGTTTCGTAGGAGACGGCGACGGTGCCAGTCTCGCGGCTGATGACCTTGACGAAGAGGATGGCGAGGGGCGCATAGAGTATCATTTGGAGAATAGAGTTGACTGCTACCAAAATGGCACAGTATTCATCGTCGCCACCTGCAAGCCCGTTCCAGATAAGGACCTGAAAGCAGGTGTTAGTAAGAGGAAAACGAAAGCGAAAATTATGGACGTTAACAAGCATACCATGGCAATGCATCGTGCCAAACCAACCAATATCAATCCTGTTCGCAGGTCGCTCTGATCAGGAAGAAATGCCCACGCAAGACCGAGCTAGCTTGAGTCAGTGTAATACTGGCAAGAAAGGTTTGGAGGAATGTCTACCATAAGCAGTGGGGCGATAACCCAGTTCATGACAATACTGAAAACGATCTGCACCCAGAGTGCGCGAGTGCGGAAAAGACGGTGTAAAGTCTCGTAACGCACTTTGCACAAGATGGGATACATCATAACTAGTAGACCTATGGCGATAGGTATGGATACCCCAACGAATTTGCCCTTTTGAAGCGCTGGCCCGATTTCTTCGACGAAATTACCGAGAAGAATGCCCACCGCCATGGCGAGAAGGATCCAGAGTGCGAGGAAACGATCGAGATATCCTAGCCCTTTGATCACTGAGACGTGGTTCGGCGCTGCTTGTTCTTGGATTGGCAGACTCTCCAGGTCGGTGCTTTTGTCGGATGAGAGAGTCTGAGTTGAATTGGGCCGCGGCCCTTGATCTAATGTTGAAGACATGGTCTTTGTATCTGCACTTGTGCGCTAGGATATCTCGGGGCTGTGGTTATTGAGGAATCAAGGTACTGATGCTGGGTAGAAAGCATCTGTATTTTATGTATGCCATTGTGAATTTCGATGGCATATCGATTAGTATTGCTCCAATCATCCTCCAGCAGTGACATACCAGGGAAGATGTAGGGCATAGTATACACCGTAGGGACTAATTTGACCCAGGGATTGGACCAATCATCGCCCACCAGTGACTTACTGAATATCTCAACGCCAACACATGGCAAGGTCACTAACCCACAACTGCTTTCAAATGTTGCGAAAAATTGCAATTGCTTGCAAATCCTCGGAGAGATCTCGAAGAATGGCCACCTCCACCACGAACAGTTTCTCGCCCTCACTATGGCATGCAGCCTACCCAGCGCCCACAAGCACGCCTACTCTCATTCGCCGAGAAAAAGTTCTGAAGATGATGAAGCAAAGCGCAGAGTCTTCTAGCAGGGACTTTGTTCTTGTCGACTTGCGTGGCAACGATTACCAGGTGACATTGATCTTCGCTCACACGCGTTATTCTGAGACTAATCAGTTGAAATAGGGCGGCACTATTCGCGGTGCCATAAACCTTCCTGCGCAAAGCTTGTACCCTACCATACCCACACTCTACTATCTCTTCAAATGTGCAGGCCAAAGGAAGATAATCTGGTACTGCTGTAAGGCCACTCCTGTGCGATAGCAACTACACTTGCAGCAGCGCTAAGTATTATCGCAATGCAGCTTCTTCGAAAGGACGTGGTACCCGTGCCGCAGGTTGGTTCGCCGACCATATAGCGAATCAAGGAGATGCGCAGATGGAGAGCCTCGTGCTTCTTGATGGCGTTAAAGGATGGGCAACGGCTGGCGATGAGTACGTGCAGTCGATGATTGCATATGACGCCAGCGTCTGGTCGGCAAAACAGTAGTCGTTGCGTGCTGTAGCTGGTATACCAGTGAACTGTGAAGCCGAGTAGAAAAATAGCGCAATCGGAACCCAAGTAGAAAGAAGGCCGGTGGTCGTGAAACACGGTCTGAGTTGCGGTCGCATGCGGCAGTCCTGCTCATGTCGCTCTCTAACCTAAGATGTTGAGAAGCCCGTTGGCATCCCATTAATCTCTTCGCTGTCCGACCTCGAAGCCACTGAACTCAAATTCGAGCATGCCTTCTTCATCACTGATGTCGCTATGCCCTTGTCCGGAGCGAGGGCCAGAAATCAATAGCTGGTCGTGTTGGATAGGATCATGCATTGCCAGCCACTTTGCGCATCACTTGACAGTGACATGTTGGAGACTCATGGTCTCGCCATCATCGTGCAGTGTAGTCTACTATGTCGGGGAGTATTCCGTGTTTCAGGTTTGAGAATCATATCATATGGGTGGTTTAACATTGAGCGATATTAAGTCGGGGTGCGCCTTGTCCTTTGGCTTGTTAATCGAGATTTGGCTATGCGTGAGTTGAATGCCGTTGCGCTAATGAAGTGGTTGGACTCTAGATTGTAAAACGTGCTGTAGATTGCGAACGCTTCCAGGTCACTAGGTGCATGTTCGCTGTTGAAATAGGGGGTGGAGCGACAGCCAATGTGACCCCGCATTACGCAGCGATCAAGCTAGCGCGGGCGGTTATCTCCTGCTGCCGTCCCCAATCCTGTGGTTCACCTACTTTCACCTACGTCTGCGACCCAACACGGCGCACTCACGACATGCTGTTTTCCGCCCCTCTTCTTCATGGCATTTCATTACCGAGAGCTCTTTGCATGGGGTTGATGTTGTCGCCGCTGCCGCTGCCGCGCTGCCCACATCGCAGCCTCGACGGGACGATTCGGCTTGCTGTTTCGCTTGCCTCTATTTGTGCCTGAGGCTGAGCGTATCCAAGGTAGGGAGTACATGTATCGCATTGCATCCTTGCGTGTTACCTCTTGACGCAGTCGTTGCACACGTCTGGAAGCCTCGAGACCAAGATACCGCGAGATGGGCGGCTGCGCAGTGCACGGGCGAGCCTTATGATCTATGATCGGCCCGCATCAGCCCAGCTCCGGGGAACGTCTCTTCCCGGATCGAATGCAGGAGCCGAACGTATCCAATGGCCATACAGTGCTAGAGAGCAAATTCAACTAAAGCTGGCGCTCTGGATTTCCAGCAGCATCTGACCCGTGCTACGAGCCATGTCCGTCGCCTTTGTATGGCTCAACAGCAGTGTGCTACTTGTCCTACAATACACTCAGCCCTAAGGAAAATTGAAGATTGCCTGACACGCTATTGTGTACCATACACACCGAAAATCTCACTGTCACGTCACTATATCAAGCATGCGAGGCTTAGTCTGCGCCGTAGCAGAAACTGTCAAGCGTCGTTCTTTTTGTGTAGCAAGCCCGAACACGGCAAGTCAGCGCTAGGAAACCCCACGCACAGAGAAGTTGTCTGCATATCGTTTGCAGGGCTTTGATGACTGGAAAGCTAGGACTGCAACCCTGAACCAATGCCGCTGCAAGACGCAGAAAGGGTGTACCTCACAGGTGGGTCATTGGTACAGCCCTCGTGGATTTCTCCGTTCAATGCGGCTAGCCTTTCACTTACAACCGCAGCCCCAGGTCACCGAGCCTCATCGTGTACCGACCATGCGGCACGGTATCTGGTATGATCTCTTCCCTCGAGCAATTGTTGTGCTCAGTACCAAACCCTCCTACTACGCCATATCTGCCACACAAGTTTGCGAACGACCTGTTCAGCGAAGCTTTTGATACATTTCATTGGGGTAAAAAGCCTTATACTGGTACTAGCGAGCACGAATGCGCTCATGTGGTTCCGCAGTCTACCCAACGCGCTAGGCTTGATGGAGCATGATGTAAGTTCGCCGGTAAGCCTTAGCCCCCATGTGCCATCCAGAGCACGTCCGTCTGCAATGGCTGCAGCATTCCCTGTCCCTGCACATCCAAGTCTCAGCTCAACGCCCAGTCTAGCTTGACAGCCATATGCAGCACAGATACGCCCACTGCACCATGATACCAACTGCGATCATTCCTAGATCCAACCTAGTTCAGACCGGAGCTCTCTTCTTGTTGTTCGTTCTATATAATACAACTTTCTTCATACCTACTTGTGCGCTTCATTCCGCGGTCACACCATCTGTCATACACAATGTTCCACGCCTCTACTCAAGCATTCCCACCTCGTCAGTCACGATCGCCGCCGATAGATGACATGATCGCTGGACCCGAGATCACCATCATGTCTAATGCTGTAAACGGAGTGTCAAAAGCTCGAAAGATGAGAGCTTCTTGCGACGCCTGCTCCCGTGCTAAGGTATTCACTCCACATTTTGGTAAAGTGACAATATTTTCTGACACTATTTGCAGGTCAAATGCGACAAAGTGCGACCGACATGCCACCGATGCGGCACTATGAGCATCTGTTGCAACTACTCACCCTCCATGAGGTATGTCAACTATATTTTTGACTTGAGGCTCGAGCTCACGCATCCTCAGGTTGGGAAAACCGCGCAAGAACAGAAACTTCGATGGATCTATCAAGCGCGATATATCGCCCGCAGGCTCCTATGCACCTCTCGGAGCCAGAGTGGATCTACTTCCACGTACTACATCATACACGTATGAAAGTTCTCCGGAGCCGACAGACCCCTTCTATTTCGGTCCTCGTACCCCAGAATACCATTACCAGGATGCATTCGTGGGGAACACATTCGATGGTAGTCAATCTTCCAGATCTTCGGAAGGTATCAGCTCGCACTCAAACGTTTGGCCGAGCGGCGAACAAATGCTATTTACACATCAGGCGGAGATGTTTGCTCCCGTACCGCAGTATCTTCCCTCACACACGGCCTTCCATGGACATGCCCGATCAACCAGCGTACAAAGTCAGCCTAAGATGCTGGCATCACTTGGTCGAACGCAAACCTCGGCAGCTTTTGGTAATCAATTTCTTGATGTGCTAGGACCAGATGATGCAAACCAAGAGAAGATGATGGCTTCGCCGCCGCCGATGATATCTTCCCCTCTACCGACACCACCAGCTTCCCACATCCTTATGAGGCACGATTGTACCCAGTTCGCCTTCCAGATACTATGCAGCCTATATGCTCCGCCTGAGACTCAGTCTGCTGCTGGAGACTTCAACTCGCTCGATAGTCTCCCTACATCGGGGTCAGTACTCTCAACTAACACAGCGGCAGTGGACAGACTCTACACGCTATTGAGTTGCGAATGCTCATCGAACCCCCACTACTCAGCTACGATCAATCTAATCATCATGGAAATACTATCTTGGTATCAAACGATCGCTGGTAGTACTCAGCAAGACGAATGTTACTCCATGGAGACTCACGTGGATGCCTTGGGCCCTCGTCGTATGTTCAATGGCCTCTTGAGCTCCGAACACGAACACACCTATCAATCAAATCACATTCTGGCTGAGCTCTGCAGGGTGGAGAAGCTGATTGACAGATTTTCTGAGCGCTAC
>Ga0265797_10003253_pt1 | contig 26242 bp, 24 predicted proteins | sample P2T30metagenome_FD_192433 | JGI IMG/M metagenome (GOLD analysis project Ga0265797, IMG submission 192433) | Plant litter microbial communities from East Loma Ridge, Irvine, California - P2 T30 | ecosystem: Environmental > Terrestrial > Plant litter > Unclassified | place: USA: California... | reverse complement strand
CAAGCGTCACGCCGTCCTGCATGGCCTGAAACACGGACACCGATCATCTACAGCGTGCTCCAAACACTAGCCGATGAACTGACAACGGTCCGTGATTCGGTGCCGAACCTCGACCAGCTCATATCGGGCCGCAAGAACATGTTACAGGCCGCCAGTTTGGATGCCCCGGTACCCGATCCACACTCGCTCTCTGGCAGTCCTATGCCAACACATCTCCACCCAGTCACCACGAAAACACAACAGCGCGGCCACAGCCGCGCTTCAAGTGTATCATCTGCCGCGAGAGGGCGTAAGCAGGCAGCCGAAACAGCATCAGCCGACCACAGCTCGGCCGCATCACCGGCCGGCCAACGGCCCGAAACGACCAACGATAACAGCAGAGCGGCCTCGCAAGCTCCCTCACATGCCCGCAAAGGATCGAGGTCCATTTTCCAGCCGCCTCCACCTGAAACGCCGTCTACGACTGATGTTCTCATGCAGAAGATCAGTTTTGATACTGAGAAGGGCGGTGCCGAGAGGACGGCCAGTTTGAACCATGTGTTGACCAACGTCGTTGTACTGCAGGAGTTTGTGCTCGAGTTGGTTGCTGTGTTACAAGTACGTGCTGCGGTTCTTGGTGAGAGGGAGGTGCGGTTCACTGTGTAGAGTGGCTTTTGCTTCGTGTATAGCTTGTTTGGTACGATACCCGGAAATGGAAGTTGATTTTCGCAAACATCATGTTTCGTTTTTACGCCCTATAGCATTTGGTGATGAGTTCTCATACTATGAACATAACCGGCGGAAGGCATTAGACATGTGTTGAAGGAGGAGCATCTTTCGTGGCTATAGTTGCAGCCGAGCTACAACAGATTATGACTTTATCAGTCAGTATGCAACGTGCAGATGGAAGTGCACACTTGAATCAATATCGTTACTGGGATTTGCAATCTGTTTGGTAATGTAGCTAGCAACTGTGGTATATGGATTTACTTCGGCAAACCACTCGTCATATTCGAACATCACACCCTGGTAACATTACCAACAACAGTGCCATTCGCGTCCGCCGCGCTCGCCCATCCGCTCTCCAAGCCCCAAACAGCAAGCTCGACCTTCGCATCCGGCGACAAATCCCTCGACGCGACACTAAGGAGCGTGAGCGGCTGATCCGGGAAGAACAGCATGGTCGCAGCATGAATTCCACGATCAACGAAGACTTCCAGCACAGAACGGTCGATCACGCCCTCGACGTTCCAAACAGTGCCGTTGTAAATATCCGCAACGCTGAACTTGCTCGTCCAGAACACATCGTCCGCGAACCCGTTGGTGTGCGAGCGGTCGAGCCAGAACGGGTTGTCGCCGCTGAACAGGAAGCCCGCGCGAATGGATTCGCCGGAGACGGGGCTCAGGAAGGTGAAGTTAACGGTTGGGTTCGCGCCAAATTCAGTGGCGTTGATGTTCGTGACGTTGATGGAGAAGTGCACTGCGTTTGACTCGACGTCCGCGAAGTCTACGATCGCTGAGCCGTTGCCGGTCCATGTCTTCTCCTCGAGGCTGGTGTCGGTCACTGCTTCTAGACCGTAGGGCTCAGTGACGAGGGTCCAGCCGATGCGGGTGGCGTTGGTCAGATAGTTTGTGCGCGGCAGGCTCATGATGGATCTCCAGCCTTCGGAGCCTGTTGGTACGCGGTTTGTGTATTGCCAGTTGCTGGCCCAGGCGATGTCAATTTGTGGCTGATCTTCTGGGATTCCGTAGAAGAATTGACCAGCGTAGTTGTCCTTTGCGAAATCATTGAGACGAGTAGCCTGATCGACGGTGTTAAAGTGGGTGCCGTTGAAGCGTCCGATGAAGTATTGCGTGACAGAGCCGCCGAGAGGAGCGCCGGGCTGAACGCTGAGGGTGAGGACATCCAAGTTCTCACCTGGCTCGCCAGTGTCGTAATCGCGAGTGGGTATTGAGACCAGGTTTGGGCATTCGTACTGAGCACCGAGGAAGCCGTGATCAGTGAAGTTGCTTGTGTGGGTCCAGTTCTTGAGGTCGGTAGAAGTGTAGATGCCGATGCTGAACTCCTGTGACCATGTCACGACCATGACCCACTCATCGCCGTATCTCGATACTTTAGGATCACGGAAATCCTTGCTGTTTGTGTCGATAACCGGGTTTCCCTCATACCACTCGAAAGTGTATCCGCCATCCCTCGAGTAAGCAATGTCTTGGGTTTGTAGCTTCAGATCTCCGTAGTTGACAGTAAAGATGGCAACCACACCATCGTCCTGATCTGGGAAGAAACCAGAAGTATTGTTGGGGTCAGTGACTGCGCTGCCAGAAAAGACGCCTGAATTCGGAACAGGAGGATAAAGAGCAATCGGTTGATTCTCCCAACGGTACAGGTCCTTTGATGTCGCGTGACCCCAGTGTTGGTTGCCTGCAACGATATCTGCCGGGTTGTATTGATAGTACAGGTGATATGTACCGTCCTTGTCGACGAACATGCCATTGGGATCGTTCATGAAGCCTTGAGGAGGGCTGAAATGGACTTGAGGTCGCAGACCACCAGTGTAGTTGCCTGGGACAGGAGAATTTCTAGGGAATGGAGAAGTGTCGCTCGCGTTGGTCAACCGCTGGGCTGATGCGAGCACAGCAAGGCTGGCGACGCTGATTCCGAGAAGGAGCTTCATGTTGCCAAAGAATGGTTTGATATCGAAGATGAATGCTTCTCTCAATGTCGACACAGCAGCAGACTACTCACCATTTTATATCTCCCACTTACCGTCCCCGTCCACATTATGACACTCCGTCAAGACCGAAGAACCCGTTGAGCGAGCCGCCAAGCGTCAGCCCTGGCCTTGAGTTAAGACAACATCGGAACTGCGCCATACCGCTCTCCACCGTCAATGATGTATTCCGACCAAGGATGTCATGGAATGATGAAGATGGATCGCGGTATGTCCAAGAGAAGGCTAAGCGACAAGCAATAAAAGGCCCGATTGGCATAAGGCCGAGTAGCACCGAGTGACGATCTGTGGATCGGCGGCTCCAGTCTCCACGCATTTCCCACGCAGACTCCGCAACACAGGAAGTGTAATGCGGATAGCCATGAGGTTTTTGCAAAAGACTTCATTTATTCATTGCCATGACACCGTGGTTGTGGAGTCTTTCGTACTGCTTGGCGCGAAGGCGGGTGAGAGGGCAAGATCATCTTGCGGTATTTTTTATTGAGAGCCCTCCACTTCGCGTGGTGGACGGGGCGGGAATACGATGTTAGGACTTCCGATGTGTTTCCGTTTTGTCGATATATAGTCAGTCAATTTCTACTGCGTAATACACTAGTTCTCTGGCCCCATAAGTCCTTTCTTAGGTCTTGAGACGTCCTTTGTTGGCCTTGCAACATTGCTTTGGAGACCACACGTTTACAAAAAGCACCTTGCCAGTAGCTGGAGGGCATCGATGTTCACTGAGGGCGGGAGGGTAGATGCTAAGACAGTGAACAAGTACTGACCAGCCACAAGAATGAAGAGTAGACTTCGTATGCCGTAAATTCAAATGAACATTATCGATGAATATTATTTACACATGATATTATAAAATCGTCACCGATCTATCCTGCCAGAGTTGCGTACACACCATGCTCATATCCTAGTTAAAATCAACGCTGTCGCTGAACGCTCGCCAACACAATGCCACCAAAGCTCGCTCTCATGATCTCAGTTCCGAGAAGATGTACGGGAAGATGACGACACAAGCTTTGTAGAAGACGCCCACGCTGAGAATTGATCTCAATGGTACCATGAGTGCTCCCGCGCCAGTGATGTAGATCCACATCGCGTACAGCGCAACGGCGAAAAAGTGGTAGAACAGCACGAAGGGCTGCCTGATGATACCGGCGAGAAGACCGACGGGCCCATCGATGCAGTTGCCACCGAGCTTGAAGTACTCGAAGCAGCCCTGCTGCAATGCCTTGAGCTGGACGTCTTCAGCTGCAAACAGCGAGTAGAGAGCCATGGCCAAGATGTTAATGACTGAACTGAGACCCTTGCGCTTCCAGTGGAAAGTTTTCATCTGCTGGAGGACGAGCTTTGTGTCGTTGAGGTAAGGCACGACATTTGGGTGGAGTACTTCACTCAGCAGGACGGCGTCGTTCAGCGCCACAGTCATGCCACCGCCTGTCAAAGGGTGTCGCATGTTCATTGCGTCGCCGAGCAGAATGAGGCCAGGTTTACGGTTAGTGGCGGGTGGGAGGAAGGAGTTCGGCATTGAGCGTAGGCGGTCCTTCTCTATTGCTGCTTCGAAACATGGTCGTACTTGTTCTGGCAGTGCGGGAATGACCACATTCTTCAGGTAGCCCTTTGTGCCTCCTGCCTGCAGAGATGCACTAGGTGTGTTCTCGGGGATGTCCACTAGGGCTCGTGTCTCGTGAGTTCCAATCTGGTAGAGCAGAATAGGTGCATGGTCGCCAATGATAACGTGTCCGTGGTTTGGCATTGGTAAAGGCGCATCAATCAACTCCAGGCCCCAGAACTTTGATCTAGCGACAGGTGCGTCCGTCCTGAACTCCTTTCTGAATTTGCTGGCGTATCCGTCGGCAATGACGGTAAGAGAGCCGAAGAATGAGTCCGGCTGTCCGTTTACTGTGGCTTCAACACCCAGAATCTGATCGGTATATCCACTGCGAACCAGGCCAGTCGCTGTTCCTTCCACAACCGTCACATTTGGATGCGCAAAGATCTTCCTCCTCAACTGTTGTACGAACTTTCCGTGGTGGAATGACCTGCCTTCAGGCCTCTTCCTCTTCGTCCCTCGCATCTCGTCCGATTTCACAGTCTCCTCATCCTCTTCAGCTCGCGCCTCGGCGGGGTATGCGATCGGCACCTCATTGCCGTGGTATATAACATCGTACCCGACGACTTTGATCGCATCAATGCCCTCCAAGCAATCGCGCATCCCAAGCTTTTCCAGCGCCTGCACGCCACCAGGCTGTAGCAGTTCTCCAACAATCCTGTCCGGCTCCTTCAGAGATCTTTCGAGGACAATCACGCTCCGTCCTTGGTTGCCCAGCGCCACCGCTACTCCGCATCCCAAGATTCCAGCTCCAATGATGACCACATCGGCTTCGTGGTGCAACAGCCTACGCTGCTCGGCCTTCTCGTCCATGATCATTCGGCAATGGTACAGTAAAAGTGTGTGTGATATGTCGGTCAGAGCTTTTCCAAGTGTCGTGAGTGGTCTAATACGATTCGTATATCGACAGGTAGTGCTATCTTCGGGCGCAATGGTCTGACGTTGAGTCGTCCTATAGTCGTACCATTATTTTCTCGTGGCGGGCCCTCCTCGATCAAGGGTCAAAATCAATAGGGCTCCAGATCGCAGGTCGCCTTTGGCTCGGTGGCATCCGGCCGTGGGGGCGGGCCGTCGCTGCTCATTTCCCGACTTTCTTTCACGTGAAAGGCGATTGATAATGTGATGTGAGGCAATATAACAATGCACTGTGCAACGCTCCCAAGCCTGAGGAGTAGGAGTACATGGAGAGAACACAAGTCTCTCCAGCAGTGTGCAAGCGTGCTACTGCCGTACGACATGTCATACCAGCAATAATGCGACCGAGCAGTCACGCCCCCAGGCAATACATATTATATTGTGCACTGGCGCGCGCCTACAAACAGGTCAAAGTCGCCGACGGAGGCACCAGTAATTGAGCAGAGACCAGCGCTGGAAGCACCGCATATTCCCATACATGCGCGGCCTCACAGCAGCGGTGACTGATCTACAACTATTCATGCGCGCGCTCTCACCGACCACGGTCGTGGCTAGCAAACGAGCGGTTTCTTTGTACGACCAGACTGTCACTGCAAGCCGCCGCCGACCAGCTGTCACGCCACGCTTTCTGCTGCATGTCGCTTGCGCGGGGATCGGCATCTTCTCGCACCACTGCAGGACGAGCAGAGCAGGCGGAGCCAAAAGCGACAGGTAACTTTTCTGCTGTTCGGGATATCTATGGGACGACCATGGGACTGCTGGCCAGGGTTATGGGATCCATGTTAGCTGGTGGGTCGTAAACGTGTACCTGCAGTATTGGTCTGAAGGGTATTCCTGGTAGTGGCATGCTGCGAACGACATGCGAGCAGTTTGATCTTGCTTATGCAAAGATGTTGTGCAACTAGCTGACAGCCTTGCGAGTCCACTTATGCCGGCCTCTTCAGCGGCTGATGCGGCTTAGAGAACAATCGGTCGTGAGCGTAGAACCTTCCTCCTTCATGCTTATCAGAAAGTGAGAAGATCCGCAAAGCGTCCAACATGCTGGTCGCCGAATGCTAGCTTGCATCCGTCTAACAGGCCAGCGCACCGACTCGACTTGCCCAACCGGATCATGGCCGACTCTTGCTTGTTATCGCCGACAAGGAGGAAGCCCTTTACCAGGTAAACCAGCATAAATTTCCGAATTTGGGTTGATATTGCTTGGTGGGCCTCATGATGGTAACAAGGATGACGGACTATCAGTTCGTCCGCTCTATAATCCCGCACAAGGGTTTCGTTCGCACGAGTCAATAGTCCAGGGATGCCCAGTCTGGACGGCGAACAACTGCCGGCGACATGGGTACGACACTTGGTCGCCGAAACAGGATTCAATCGCCGGGGAGACGGTCCTGAAGACTTCAACTGGACAGACAACAAAGAGGAAGGAACTGGTTCTATTCTTGCTCAAATGCCCTAAGTAATGGGAGTATCGAACATGTGGCTGATCGAAACGTTGATTCGACCTCGCAACACTCACAGACTCACGCGCTACGTTCGTTCAATCAGCCTGAAGATTCGTCAACATCACCACGGAACTCTCCCTCCGCGTCGATGCACACACCGCACAGGTCACCGCTCAGTCTGATAGCACGTTTTGCAAAGCGAGCAACACGTCTTACCCAATGGTGATTCTGATGTTTATCTACATCGTCCGATGCACACGCCTCGTCTCACATCTTTGCAACACGAAGGTCTAGAACCCGTACACATCTGCCGAGGTATACAGCACTCTCGACTCCTCACTACTCCTCCCCGACTCCTCTCACACGGTGCCGCTGTCACAGACTGAAACATACACGATGGAGGAGTAGGCGGACGTAGACCTTGAAGCAGCATATCGCTGCGACTTGCAAGACAGGAACAAGCCATGTCGTGAACCCTTCGGACGAACCGTGGTAACCTGTCACGCGCTATGGAACCTGACATCCAGGCACAGACAACACTGTAATGCTGAGGAGAAGGCGATCGCGATCAGAGCGGTTTCCAGACCAGCGCGGTACAGGCTGTACAGCACACCGCTCGACTGGGTATAAACGCAAAGTTCCGTCTCGACATCAGCCGAGCACTAATCACAGACGAGCACGCTATAACATACTATACAGTATCTCCCTTTGAGCTCAATTGCAGTCTATGTCTGCTTAGAAAGCATACCATTTCGTCACATGACGTCTATAGTGGATAAATAGCTCAGTGATTCTGCCCGATCAGAACATCCTCACAGCTCACCAGCCAGACTTTTTGTGATAGCGACGTGAACCCCGGTATAGCATCCCTGGCTGCTATACGTGCACCTCACAACCATTTCCTAAGACATGGGAAGGTCTACGAGATACGAGCGAAGCAACCGAAATGACGGCGGCGGATCCTTTGTGCCTCGCTACCGGGCTGGCGGTGGCAAGCTGACTCCTAAGATCCAATTTCCTGAGACGTGAAACCTGCTCTGTTCGTTGCTTGGTTGGAGCCGGAACGGCGCACATCCGCCCTTTTCGAGACTACTACATACAGTAAGCACATCACCACTACCGTACATGCAGCCACGTACCGCTGTACTGTAGAAACACGTCCTGCACCCCAGCTTTTCGTCGCAGCTTCGCTTGCTGGACCATCATGTCGTGGTCACTGGTCGCGCGAATCCTGCCATATGCACGTCGCCCGGAACGGACGGGTTTCGGGGAATAGAACTTGACACTTGTGGGCGGGTCCATTTTTTGATGGCAAGGTTAGGGCCGGCACGCTCTGGCTCGCTCGGCTCAACGGCGGCCGGCTCGCGCGAGAGTCAGCAAGCGACACCCTCTCTGCGTTCAGTGCGAAAAAAGACAGGTTCCCTGCACGGCAGCACGGCTTGCTTTCGTCGCGAAGGATGTTCCAGAATGTGGGTCTCTCTATTGTGAAGGGGGTGACGTTCCGATCCGATGGTTGTTGTTGTTGTCAGAAAAGGTACGTGGCAGCACGGAGTTCCTGCCGGGACTCTGGAAGCTTGTGAGCTTGGAGCAATGCAGCAAGGCCATGGAATAATGGTCTTCCCTGCATGCAGTGTGAGACGCAGTGTCTTGCCTCGCGTATATGCATGCTCCTCTTCTCTGACTATAAAACAACCACACAACCAGAGGCCGACCCCTGGGAGTCACTTTGTATCATGTACCGTATGTATGTACGTCCCGGAAAGCAGCCAGAAACAAGGTTACATCCGTGGGCAATATGCAGAATCCGAGTGGGTGGTATCACGGGGATTGTCTGACAAAACGGGACTGGGAAGAAGACAATAAATTCAGAAAGGAGCCTGTGGAGTCAAGGCTCACGGCCGGCTGTGGCGTTTCGTCGACCGTTGCGAGAAGCACGTGGCAGAATGCCCGCCCAGAACGTCTCTGGCTTGACGTTCCACTTCCGTGCGCGTCGAACACTTGGACTACTGATTTCAGCCCGGTTGTGATGTGATTGGTGACCTTGAAGATGTCGCCTTTTGTGTATTGATCCACTCTTGCCTATAGGGTGGGCTCGGATGAAGCACTCGAGCCGAGCCATGGGATTGTAAGAGATTGGAAACGATGACACACACCACCACTACATGAGGCGCATTACACTATCGAGAAGTGTTTCTGATATGAATGGGATAATGGCAGTAGACGACAATGATCAGTCGACTGCTGCATACACACTTCCATGCAACAATGAGGGTGGTAGCAGCGGCAAAGGTACAAGGCTGCAGAACCGCCGAGCCTAAGCATGCATGATCTGCTCCAGCTTCCAGGTGTGGTGGCACCGACCCAGCATTCGCACTGTTCGATGCAGAATCTCGCATGAAAGCACAGCGGTGAGGCAACTCTTTTGCGCAACGATAACAGCCAGCATTATTGAGAGACCAGACAGCACGGATGTGAGAAGTGCCGTGCGCGGACGAAACATTAATCATGCTCGCCCCGTTGCGGTTCATCGTCAGGTCACTGGCGCCGGCGTCTGTTGATCCTTCGAGGCCAACGCTATTGAAACATGACAGGCATCCTGCCTTTGTGGTGGCAAGCCGTGTCGACCTCCTGCGCGCGCCGCCGCGCCCGATCCCTGTAAGCGCCATCTCTCGTTCTCGCGCTTGCCGCGCCGAGGTAGCCTCCGGGCGAGTTAATATATGTGTCGTTGCAAGCGTGTGATATCCGGCGCAGAGACTGGCTCGCGTGGGCAGAGGCTTTCCCCGCAGGTCAGTAGAGACTATGCGAGCACTCTAGCAGCAGCAGCGGCGCGGCATAAAGGCATCTTAGGCTGGCCGGGCAGGGCATCAGATTGTGTGACGGACGGCTGGCTGGGATCGCATGCAGGATGCACGGTGACACCAACACCCCCATAACCCGGTTCAGAGCACCTGGGGGTCCAGCGGCGGCGGTGAGGGCTTTGCCCGAGAACGAGACGAGTCGCCGGACGCGGTGGTTAGTGGGCTGCAGTGCACGTTGAGGCGTGGGCTCGCCCGGCTACGTGCGCTTCTACAGAGTGCAAAGAGTCGAGTCGTCTCCAAGGGTGCAGCAGGTTCTGGCGCTGTGGCACTGGCTGGGTGGATTGTTTGGCTTGCAGACACCATACCTACTCACGGACACGGTCTCGCACTCGTCGCCCGGGTGGGTGGGCAGGCAGGTAGACAGGCACAGGCACAGGCATGTCAGGCTCGCTTGGAGCGTGAGCGTGCGTGCGTGCGTCTGTGGGTGGATGGATGGATGATGGCCGAGGTGGTTCACTCTTACAGACTACAGTGCTCGGGTTCCGGTATGGCGGGACGTGCTCGCAAGCTGGGTGCGGTGCGGTGCGGTGCAGTGCAGGCCTGGCGGTGCAGGATGATGTCCGCATTGCAGTAGTAGCAGCAGGCCAGCAGCACCCAAGCGAGCCTCTCTGGAGCATGTACTCGCCCTCCCTGCTGCCAGCCTGCGTGCACTGCGTGCACTGCGTCGTCTTACTCGTCCTCGCATGGCCCTAGCGCCTTACATCCTAGTCTCTGCGGCCATTCGCTACCGACATGGAGGATGCACAGTGGATGTTCGCTCGCTGCGGCCAGCAGACCGCGTTTGGCCTCCTGCTGCCGCTGCGCTGCGTCTGCCATACTGCTAGCCTGCGTAGCCTGCGTGGCGGATCATGTACGTGCCTGGAAAGGGACCACGCTGCATCTTAGCGGCGCCAGTGGGCCACGATTAAATAGGTAGTAGGTAGACGGAAACCTCGCCGCCCACGCGCTCTCTGCCAGTACAACCTAACCTAACCTAACCTCAACCGCCTTGCTGCTTGCTGCTGCCCACGCGTAACTACTGCTCCTACCGCCCTCCTCGCAGCAGCAGACCTTACCCTATACTTACTACGCCTGTCCTGCCCGTTGCCGCTCTGCCTGCACGCCCATTGTGTGTGTGGCTGTCGTGCACCATCGCACTACCACCAGCCCGGGCTGCTTCTCGGTCACTCATACACTGCACGAAAACGCTATCGTGCCCAATTGACCCAAGCACATTCTCGCCTCTTCCGGCGTCACCCTTCCTTGCTCACGCCCACTGATCTGCTGGACACCGCGTGTGCACACGCACCGCACTTATCTCACCGCACTACGCCGACGTGCGCGAGTGGCCTCTTCCTGCATGTGCAGGATATGAGTACGTGCCTACCGGACGACGACGAAGTTACTTGCCTGCCCTGGAGGGTCGGCTACACAAAGCTCGAAGCCGATCAGCCATCGCCTCACCGCAACACTCGTCGAACATCGACGTTCAAACAGAGAAGTTCTCGAATCTGGAGTTTTGTTTTCAATTCCTCTGCTTCAAAATACATCGAAAAGACAGCACAGCAATCGATGTCACAGCCTCGGGCGCCGTATGAGCCCAGCCACCACTCCCGGCAACGATCAGGCGTACCAGGTGCTGGCGATATGGCACAGATACAACGCCCTCCTAGCTTCCCTAGCGCGGGATTCCTCAGTCACTCTGATCAACGACCCGTGCCTGGACCACAGCTACCCCCTCTGCTAGGGCTGCCAGCACAGCATGGCCCAGTAGGCGGAAATGCCCGACACATGCAGCTCCCTCCAATGGAGCCTTCTCCGACTGTGAGCGAACAGACAAGGCACCAAGGTGGAAGGCTTCCTGTATCTCATCTTCTTTCTGACAATGCTCCTCCTTCTCCTAAGAGAGCATCATATGGAGCACCACACTCAACAAATGGGCCTTCCGCAGTATATCGATCACCAGAAATTCTCACGTCTCCTAACACCGTGCCGTACCAACGTCCAACCTACCAACCTGAAGTTCAACATCGCCTCGACCAACCACCAGCACATTACAACAATCAATACCAACCACAGCACACAGGACCTCGTGGACCACCCGCACCACAAGCACCACAACAATTCGCTCCACCACCTCCTGGATCTAGAGTTGAGCAAGCGTACAGCCCTACTCCCACGACCTACTCTACCCCAAGCTGTTACGACTCACAAAACGAATTGTCTCCTGCGACCACAGCACCACCCAATGCTTTCCCAAGGGTATCACAATTACCGCCCTTGAATTACACACTCACAATACGTCAGCAGCCTGTAGCAGCAAGAGCATGTGGATTCGGCGAGCGCGATCGACGAGTCATCGACCCCCCTCCCATCCTCGAGCTCAAGATCACCGACAAAGCAACTGGTGGTCCAGAGCAAGACCACAATGGCATGCTCGCATTGCACTGCACCCTGCTCAACCCGGCCAACCAAGAAGACGAAACCCAAGCACCCTCCACCACCGCCGACATGCAATCCACCCGCAGACTAATGGGGACCCTCGTCGCCAGCCCGTACCAAGCAAAAGATGAGCGAGGCATTGCCGGCACATTCTTCGTCTTTCCGGATTTGAGCTGTCGTGCCCCTGGTCGCTACAGGTTGCACTTCAAACTCCTTCGGATCGATCCGTTCAACATGCAGCAGGGTGCTATTCATGGTACTGTTGCTAGCATCATCACGGATGTCTTCAACGTTTACACCGCTAAGGACTTCCCTGGAATGCGTGCATCGAGTGCGTTGTTGAAAGCGTTGCGCAGGCAGGGTCTGAACGTGGGAGTGAAGAAAGGTTCTGAGGCACGCAGGGGCAAGGGTGGGCGCATGAAGAAGGAGGATTCTGGATCATCAGACGAAGATGAAAGCGATGGATCTGCAGATGAGAGAGGGGGCATGGCCAGGAGGATTGAAAGCGGACCCGCGCCCGATGCAGCCTTGAATGCAAAGAAGCTGAATGGTGCGGCTGGAACCAAGAAGAAGCGAAGAAGGAATTCTTGATCGAACCACCAGACGACGTGGCGTTTCCATGGTGGTGGTGGTCACACAAGACCATGTTACACGGCGTCAACCTTGCCGCATCCCTTACCGACTCTACCCAAGCAGGCACGCTCTCGTGCTCTTTCCCAGCAAAAGCATCCCTTATCTCGGCATTCCACGTGCGATTTCCTTGGTTTCGGGTCGATCCCAGGGTGGGTCACGACCATACTAGAGGGAAAATCTCTCTCGGCAACATGCACTTCAACGCCACTCGTTTCTGTCAACGCAAATTTTGGACCCCGAAGACTGTGGATGAAAAAAGGTCTTCTTTGCGGCGGAGGAATTTTTGTTTCGGAACTCTGCCAATTTTCGTTCGGAGATGGCGAGGTGAACCTTCCCTTTTCTTGCATTCCTTTTTTGCTTTGCACGACTCTTGTCGCTGCTAAGAGCAGGCGATTGAGCTGAAAGCACTTTTCTTTTTTCGGGCGGCAATTTTGTCGAATCTATTGCTAGGCGATCCTGTGGCATGAAGCCTCGATCGACGTTTGAAAGCGCAGGATATGAATGAATGATTGATACTACTATTTATTAATCTCCTTATTCTTTTCATTCCCGCGTCTAGCGCGTATGTACATACATAATTTCAAAAGTTCATTACACATAAGTTGCCACGCGTACTTCACAGTCTCGGTCCCATCACATCACTCATGCTCTCGATGTTTCCCACGCGAGTCCTCGAGCCCCTCGTAAAGCTCAACACCCCAAGACTGGCTCGGATTGTTGAACCGATGGTGATACTCCGCAAGCCTATCCACCTTTGCGATATCCTCGTCTTCCAACTCGCACTTCAACGCCCCGTAGTCCTCAGCAATCCACTTCTGATGGCTGCTCTTAGGAATCACGCTCGTGCCCCTCCGCATACCCCACACCAGCGCGACCTGCGCCGGCGTGCAGTGCCGCTTCTCAGCAATCGCCGTGACGACCTCGTTCTCGAGCAATTGCGGCGGGTCGCCGGGGGAATACGTAGGGTTCGTGCCCGCGAACGGCGAGTAGCCCGTGACGTGGATGCCGTGCTCCTCATGCCACGCGATCCAGTCGCGCTGCTGCAGGTACGGGTGCAGTTCCATCTGATGCACGGCGGGCGGGTGAGATGTGTGGTTGAGGAGAGTCTCGAGCTGCGCGGGCGAGAAGTTCGAGACGCCAATGTGCCGGGTTTTGCCCAAGCGGACGAGCTCGGTCATGGAGTCCCATGTGGAGAGGAATTCGATTTTGTGCTGGCCGAGGGAAGTGTCGGCGACCGGCCAGTGCATGTGGTAGAGGTCGAGATGGTCGAGTTGGAGGTCGGAGAGGGCGGTGGCGAGGCCTGCTTCGACGTTTTTTGGGCCGTGGCTCGGGGTTGTCAGTATGTTTCTGTTGTCAGAGAATGAGGAGGGGTGGCATTACTGGTCATTCCAGAGCTTGCTTGTGATCCACAGGTCTTCTCTCTTCAGGCCAGTCTTTGCTAAGCCATCAGCGATACCCTTGCCAACAAGATCCTGGTTCTTGTAAGCGGCGGCACAGTCGATGTGTCTATAACCAGTCTGTATAGCCCACGAGACAGCTTCGGAGGCATTGCTACGGTCGAGGTTCCAAGTGCCAAATCCCAAGAGTGGAATGTTGTCTAGAGTCAACGGTTGTGGTGTCAAAACGGTATCAGGCTCAAGTGGGATCTGTGCTGTTGTCGGTCTTGCTGACACAGCAACGACACATGCTGCCAGCGACCCTATTGAAAGAGAAAGCTTCATCTTGAATGGGATAGAAGTTATAGAATAGAGGAAGCAGAACTACCATCGATCATCTTCACGTAGATGTAGAGGTACCTCTTCTCCACGACCCCCTTGTTACACCAAGGTTTCGTCATCGACTGACGCTTGTCTTCGCGTACGCGGCAGATGCAGAGTTCCAAGTGTCAATCCTTCTGCGGGGGTCCAGACGAGAAGACGAAGTGGTTGGCATTGTCTGGGTAGAGTTCCAACATAGGGAGTAAGGTGTTGGAACTTTGTCGATGATAACGTTCGTTCTGTTGATGGAAGGATTGAACATAAATGGAACAGACTTGAGGATTGGCTCGAGACGGTATGAGACAGGACAATGCAATTGTCTACATGTCTACATTCGGATACGTACTTCCGTACTTCCGACGGAGCGGTTGGAAGCATTAGAGGAGGGAGCATCTCCATACGACATGCAGCTGCCCGAGAGATATTAGGAATGAAACAAAGAAGTAAATCGAGTCCTTCTCCCAACTTCTTGCTAACAAAGCACTTAAGCATGATTATTCACACTTTCTTGGAAAGTGACTCGAGAATTCTAAATTCAATTCTAGGCTACGGTCCGTCACTGCCTTGGGCTGCAGCCAATCACAGCGTCCATCGCGAATTCTCGCGCGCTCGCGACGTCTATACCTCCAAACTTTTACCACGCTCTTCTCTTCTGCTTCCTCCCCCTCCCCTCCATGAGGTAGGCCACTGAAAGGTGCAAACATATCGCAATCATGAAATACGTTCTCGTCTCCGGAGGTAAGACTGATCATTGAGAAAAATTTAAAGCCAGAAATGCTGACAATCCTCCTCAGGTGTCATTAGCGGTGTCGGAAAAGGCATTATTGGTATGTTCTTTGAAAGAAGACGCATGCCGTGAGGCAATAAGCTTACATGTCCAAGCCTCTTCCGCCGGCCTGCTGCTCAAGACCATGGGCTTGAAGGTCTCGAGCATCAAGATCGACCCCTACATCAACACCGACGCTGGTACCATGAACCCGAAAGAGCACGGTGAAGTCTACGTTCTGGATGACGGTGGAGAGGTCGACCTCGACTTGGGCAACTACGAGCGCTACCTCAACGTCACCCTCACCAGGGACAACAACATCACTCTCGGCAAGATCTACTCCCAGGTCATCGAGAGGGAGCGCAGAGGAGACTACTTGGGCAAGACGGTACAAGTCGTGCCTCACGTCACTGGCGCGATCGAGGAGTGGATTCGCAAGGTCGCCAAGATTCCTGTCGACGACACCAACGAGGAGCCGGACGTCTGTATTATCGAGCTCGGCGGCACTGTTGGCGACATCGAGAGCATGGCTTTCGTCGAGGCTCTCTGTGAGCTGAGGAACAGCTGCGCGCCTGAGGATTTCATGCAGATCCACGTCTCGTACGTGCCGACTGTTCACGGTGAGCAGAAGACCAAGCCTACGCAGATGGCCATCAGGTCCGTCCGCGCTGCTGGTCTCATGCCCAACCTCATTGCTTGCCGCTGCGAGCAGCCTCTGGAGCAAGGTGCGATTGAGAAGATCGCACGTTTCTGCCAGGTTCCTGTTCCTCACGTCCTGAACGTTCGCGACATGCCCTCCACATACCAGGTCCCTATCCTGCTTCACGAGCAGAACATGCTTCAGAACATGACCTCCGCCATGCGTCTCGACACCATCAAGATTTCACCCACACTCAGAGCGAAGGGACTCGAGATCTGGGATACCTGGAAGAGCTTGTGCCTCGGACTCGAGAACCTCAGGGAGGACATCAGCATTGTCCTTGTCGGAAAGTACCTCGAGTGCCCCGACTCCTACTGCTCCGTCATCAAATCGCTCGAGCACGCCGCCATGCGCTGCAAGCGAAAGCTCATCGTCAATATGGTGGATGCCGAGCACCTCGAGCAAGCTGCGAGCAAGACTGATCCCGCCGCATTCCACAAGGCGTGGCACGATGTCTGCACCGCGTCCGGCATCCTGGTCCCCGGTGGCTTCGGTACAAGAGGCACTGAGGGTATGATTGCCGCGGCCAAGTGGGCTCGTGAGAACAAGACTCCTTACCTTGGTATCTGCTTGGGTATGCAGATTGCCGTCGTTGAGTTCGCACGCTCAGTCTGCGGTATCCCTCTTCCCCAGGCTACTTCATACGAGTTCGACAACAAGGACGAGGACCGTCTCATCGTCTCCATGCCTGAGCACCACACCGGTGTCATTGGTGGCACCATGCGTCTCGGTCTGAGGCCCACCATGTGGCAGCCCAACACCCAGTGGTCGAAGCTCCGCGCGTTGTACGGCTTGAACAACGAGAGCATCAACGAGCGTCACAGACACCGTTACGAAGTCAACCCCAACTACATCGACCAGCTCCAGGAGAAGGGTCTCACCTTCATTGGCAAGGACGAGACCGGCGTGCGTATGGAGATCATCGAGCTCGAGGACCACCCGTGGTTCGTCGGTGTGCAATTCCACCCCGAGTACCTCAGCAGGGTGTTGGTCCCCAGCAAGCCTTACCTTGGCTTCATCGCCGCCTCGGCCGGCATTTTGGGCGAAGTGACGGAGGCAGAACACTCTGGCGTCGACCACTTCAAGTCAAACGGTGTTTCGGCCTAGATATAGATACCACCAGTGCATTGGATCGGCGCAATCGGGCCTTGATGATTTTCACGGAGAGCACAGGCTCTGGCAGGGGGGTGTTAAACCACAAAAATTACATGGATACGACTAGTGAATGAAGAATGCTGAATACATTAATCTCTCTCTCAATGGCGATGAAAGAAGTCTCGTGTCATGTGCTTGATGATAAGACCTGAAGACCGTCTGTGAAGCAGCTTATGTTATCGGTGCACTCCGCACCAAACAGGGCACGCACGCGAGCAATGTACCTGTACGGCGATATGATGCACCCCAACAAAAAAGACGACATTGGACTCGGCACGGAAGCGATCGGGATGCCGCCACGCCCGCCTTTCACGTGTCACGCTTGTCACGCTTGTCACGCTAGAGTAAGACGGGCGTCACTTCCCCAACTTATGCGCTGCACGAGCGTTTATTGCGGGCATATCGATCATATCATACGTGCATTCACAAGGCATTGGTACGAGGTTGACAGGCAGCAGTGACACTCTCTCAGTGGCAACGCGCAGCCATTGACAACAGCGCAATGCATCGAGGCAGAGTACAACTGTTTTCCTAGGCCAGTGATACTCGACATCAAGCTTTTCCGAGCGATGAACAGTGCCGGGTGGGGTGAGACGGAGGCTGGCTGCATCCTCCGATGCATGCAGCATGCGTTGCGTTGAGAGCTGTCTCACCAGGTTTTTTTCTTGCTGGCTGGCGGTCGGTGCTCTCGTGCTGTGTGAGTGTCTCGCCCGCGCCGCCCAGGATTATGATTATTGGATTCGATAGAAAGTGGAGGTAAGCGATGGGGGGCGAGCTGCGAAGGTTGGCTAGCTAGGTAGACTAGCTATAGTTACTTGGTTACCTCATCTCTCGTGGTTGTGCTCGTGGTATCCACGATTGTGCCTCTTGTCTTTTGCCTTTGCCTTTGAGCACATACTTGCGTACTTGCGCTGTCTGTCTGTCTACTGTCCAGTCCAGCCAGCGTTCTTGCCCTATTGTCGCTCTTGCTCTCGTCATCCTGACGGACGACGTCCTTCACCTTGCTGTTGACCCCGCAGCTGCTTCTTGCCTCATTATCGATCATCAGCTTCGTCAGGAAAGTGAAAACAGCAAAACATTGAACAGTCGCAAAGTCAGTCAGTCAATCTTTCCAGTCACTATTCCCTTCTACCTCATTGCAATTCCACGTGCTCCCCGGCTTGTGAAAACGATCCATTGCCACGGCTCATCACATCACATCACCACCACCACCTATCAAACCTTCGCCCAGCGCAACTACCATTGAAAACACCCCGCCATACCACACACATGTCACCTACGAATCAATCAGAACATCGCAGTCGCAACGCAAGCCCGCAGTTTCGCAGCATCAAAGCCGTCTTCGAGCACGCTGACGTGCCTGCTCCACGGCCATTTTCGCGCGCTGCTTCGAGGCCACAAACTCCTACTAACACCGAACCCAGCCCAGCCGCGAGCCTCGTTGCCTTGAGAGAAACAATCAATCACCACCAACAGCAGACTATCGACTCGCTCTTAGAAGTTCCAACTACTCCGCCTCGGCCTACCTCGAGGTCCTCGACACGACCCAAGTCTTCCTGGATCGGTCCATCTCCACCCTCACATCCCCATTCTACCGCCACCATGGCTCAAAAGGTCACCATCACGTATTCATCCCCCGGCCTGCAGCCTCCCGTCTACGTCACAACCAGTCTCAGCGAGCCACAATGGGACTTGATTGAGATGGACTGCGGCGAGGCGCCGAGTGGCGAATGGGAGTTCTCCAAGACTTTCCCTGCTGCTAAGGGCGAGTATCAGTACAAGTTCCGCCTTGGTCCGGGAGACTGGTGGGTTTGCGACGAGAGCAAGCCGACTGTCGATGATGGATTCGGTGACAGGAACAATGTGCTTTTGGTGGAAGAAGAGGCTCCGGTGAAGAAACACGCTTCAGAACCGCACAAGACCGTCGATGATGGTGCGGAGTTCGAGTCGCCGACTTTGCCTCATGAACGCAATTCTTCGAAAGGACATGCCAAGCACGATAGTGTCGTGCCTGATCCTCTTGTTCGGGATGCTGGAGCTGTGGAGGAGCAACAAGATGAGGCGCAAGAGAAACATGCTCCGCTTTTCTCGCATGAACAACACGGATCTTCTCCTGCTGGCTTGCTTTCTATACCTCCTGAAACTGTTCCTGTGAATTTTTCACGTCAAGATACGCTGTCACTTGATGACGACGATGGCGATTGCGAGCCTTCGCATTTCCCTGAAGCTCCCACATTCGACCACGAGAAGGATATCTTACCTGCGAGAACACCCACGCCGGGAACGGACGAGGGCGATGACTATGATGAAATGGAACACCCACCGCTTATGAGACACGAGACTCTTTCCTCCGAGTCTGGGGCTTCATCACACGACATCCATGAAGCAGAGAAGCACTCGAAGTCCCCAACCTCACCCACATTCTCCCACTCATCAAGTCACTGGGAAACCAGGGACAGCCACGTACCTGCTGAAGCCGACCCGAATGACCCTTCACTGTTGAGACTCGATGTCCTCAGCTCAACCTCTCCGATCGGTCAAGCAGTCAGCCACTCTTCCCAGTCTCCGTCCTTGCCTAGTGTGCTCGAGGACGAGGAGGAACTCGACGAGGAAGACGAAGGAGAACACGCTGCGAAGCCTAGTGCCCATGTTCTCCCGGAGGCAGTCGTTTCGAAGGTCCATGATTTGACCACTGGCCTAAAAGCGCTGTCGGGTGCCGGCGGAAGGCCAGCAGCTTTGATGACGCCGCCACGCACGCCTGACGAGGCCGAGCACCAACACAAACTGGCTCCTCAGCATGATGTCCAGAAGGAGGCGAAACACGACTCCAAGAAATCTGAGACCCAAGCAAAACCAACGGAGCCGCATGTCGATGCTGGAGCTAGCAAACCTGCTCATGCGGTCGAGGAAGTGAAAGAAACGGTGAAGAAGGCAGTCAAGCAACCGGAAAAAGCGTCTCGTTCTGGTGCGTTTGAGATGGTATTGGGTCTGGGTCTCTTCGTTGCTGTGGGCGTGGGTGCCGCATGGTTGGCTTTCATGATGCAGGACCCGATTAAGGATGGCGGTGCGGCATTGACGGGTGCATCGTAAAGAGGCCCCTTTTTTTCGTTTTCTTCAATTGCGAATGGGTTTAGTGAGCAATTCTACTCTATCGGCGGGCAGGTGGAATCGATACCTAGAGTTCAGGGAAGGATGGCCTAATTAGTACAGTAATGGAAGCAAGACGAGTATTGTCCTGGGAATCAAGAGCATGTATTGAGTGTTGAAACCCTGCATAAATGTTGCTGTTCGTCTGTGTCTTGTTGTCTGCATGTCTAAGGGCGATGGATCCTGAGCCACGTGCAGGGCAAAGTGGCGCTGGGCGCTCGGGCCAGGAATGATGGATCGTCGGCGGACTTCATCGAGGAACGCTCGCTGCAGCCGAGTCGCCATTCCTCCTTGCACATTTGACAGACTCTCTCATCGCAACCACCCAACCGGTCTTCAACGACTCGGAATATTCGAGAGACTCTTTGCAGCTTTTCCCCGAGCACACACTCTGAACGCGGCACACTAAATCGCCGGCCAAAACACTTTCAGGCAACCAGACGCCATCTGCATATCTCGCCAAGAGTACTATTCATAGGTACTCTCTTACGACTCTTCTGTACCTTTTCGCAAAGACAGTAACCATCAACATTCTCAACTACTGGACCTCGAAACGCTGTTCCCGCTACTTGTAAGCCGAAGGTAATTCCGGCTCGACCGCAGTTCAAGGGAACGCACCACCACATCTCACGACAAGACAAGACGAGATCACTGGCACAACACTGAGCAGACAATTCAAGGCGTCCGTCGCATCTGTCCTGGAGGGCGAGGAGGAGGGTAACGGAGCGAGACCCGAGCGGGTCTTGAGATACAAAGAAGCAAGAGGTGGGCGTGCCGAAGCCGGCTCGAAAGAGTTTGAACGGGCGATTCGGATGGTTCACGCGAGAGATGAATCCGCAAAGCCAGGCTTTCACTCCATACAGCAGTAATAACGAGACGTGGCGGCTGCAGTCCGATATTGTTCGGTTCCAGCAGGTGCAGGCGGAGCACGCTGAGCGCATTGCTCGTCTGGAGCGGCGGCAGGAGGACGATGCGCGCATGAAGAGTGTTTGGGGCCAGACTTCGCCGTTTCCGAGCGTGTTGAGTGGCACGCCGCAACAAGGTGAGATGCATTTTTGCCCGTTTTTCTTCTTGCGAGGGACTGACGTTTACTTGCAGCTCCATATCAACAACCGCCAGCGGATCAGTTTCGCAACTTTGACGACGAAGCCAACAACTTGATGAGCAGCCTGCATCTTGACCCGGAGGAAGAGCCGCGGAGCAGAGGCAATGGCGCTGCTTCGCGGGCGAACAGTGTTCGCTTCGACGAAACTGCGAATCAGAACCACTTTTCGCACTCATCGCGACCTTCTATGGACTACATGCCAAGAGCTGGCAGCGGACTCGGAGGCCTTTCGATGAACGAGCGCACTACTTCGCACAAATCTGAAGGACGTGCAAGCTCGGTTCATTCGATGCGCTCTGCTGCGTCTGGACGCGCAAACAGCCTGAACTTTGAGACCACTTATGGCATGGGTGATTCGTCTCGATCGCCTCTTGACACGCCTGTGCTTGCGCCAGGGTTGCTTCTTCTGGGCTCAGTTCCTGCTATTATCCGTTGCTGGATGAACACCAATTTCAAGCACGATGCACTTCTCTACGCAGCCGTGTGCACTGGATCATACAAGTCGTACATTGACATTCGCTTAATACGGAAACTTGGCTTCGACGACGATATCGCCAGAGATGACGATGGTGCGCCGACAGTCGAGCTACCAGTGTACTTCCCCGAAGCTGTTCCGCATCCGACTTCGTCTCGGTCGAGCAGTCCGGCGCCACAATTACCGACATTGACTGTCAACTTCCAAGTGGTGGACGCCAGTTCATACGAGGGCGACACCAAAGCCATACAAATTTTCATTGGCAGCGATACGCTCCGAGAGCACAGCGCCGACATCATGTTCTCGTCGAACAGCTTGACGTTGTTCGATGACGAGCGAAGCAAGCTGAGCATCCCGCTTGTGCGGCCGGAGAACGAAGCATCTTTCAAGAGCCTGTATGTCAGTAGCGGGAAGTCGACTTCAACTAGTCAGCCCAAGGCGGAGTCGAGAGACCTCGCTTATCTTAATGGGATGGGTCAAGACAGCTCTGGTGCCTCGATCGCTTCGGCAACTGCCAGTCCGTTGCCATCGGCGAAATATCGTGTGCCGGGCACTCTGACTGCCGAGCCTTTGAGCGTAGAAGCTGCTCGCTCTGGTGCAGCTAGCTCCGACACCGCGAGTCGCCCGGTGAGCCGTCAGTCCGGCACTTCTCGCCCAACTCTCAATCCAATCAACACGCAGGCGGAGAGCGTGACCATGGAGCCTATCACTCAGACCCCTACACAGCTACCAAGTCAGCGCACGGCTAGCAATCCCGCGACATCTTCTTCGAACTGGCGCCGAGCTGCCCCACTATCATCCACCAGCGTCTCTACAGCATCACAGCCCACGAGCACTCTCGACTGGGCGAGTGCCGGCAAAGCTCGTCAAGAGCCAGTGGCATCAAACTCAGCTTACCAGCGCAAAGACACCGGCATCAAGGTTCTCAAGCCCAAGTCCGCCTCTCGCACCTTCTCGAGCACATCTACCGCGACATCTACTGCTAGCCCAGCAGACGGCCGCAGCCGGTTCTTCGACGACGGCATCAGACGTAGTGGTGGGCCCGATGCGGGTACGGCTTCGGCTGTTGTTACATCTTCATCTCCTGCTTCTGCTACTCCTGCGGGAGGCAATCTGGCCCCGCCTAAGACGCGCTCGAACCCTGTCGGTGGCGCGAGCGCATTCTCTTGGCTTAATTCTGGCGGGCTGGGGAAGTGAGGCGCTACGTTGCTAGCTGGCCTTGTAGTTTGTTTGATTGCTTCATGATCTTTGTAGAGTACCAGATGATAGAACGACTATTCCTCGAAGATTCGAGAGCGAGTGTAACAACGAAGAAAGAAACGATTGATCGCTCTACTTGGTCAGACTGTGTGGATCCCGTGGTGCGATACTGTGACAACTGGTGAGCTCATTGATCACTTTGAATCGGTAGATTGTTATCGTGACCTGGAACTTCTACGGTCGTAGTCTGCGCCTCAGAGTCTGGTACTTGACTCGAGGGTTACTTCGCCTTGTAGGACGGGGGTGTCCTTTGACGCTTGTCTTGAACAAGCCACCCGTGGACCCACTTAGGGCGCAGTCGGCGCGCAACCGTTTGGCCGCGTCACCTGTTTTCTTTGCTTGAACGCAAGTTACCATTCTTGTTGTATTCGCTACGTGGTGGGCATGATTGATAATTCGATGATTACCTCTATACTGACAAGCCTTTCGAAATATAGGCCTCCGGCACAAATCTAAGGCTGAAGCAACAAAGCTCTCGCTGGTGATCTCCGTACAACCATATAGCGAGCGGGCTCAAGAAACAGAGGCCGGAGACTTCACTTCACGACTAGTCTAGCGCTTTTCACTTCCGGCGACGCGGTCTCTTAGGGCTCAGTGCAACTACTTCTACAATGGAACTAAGGCTCTGATCAAGCTAATTGAGCAAGGCTTGGCTTGCCTCGTCAGCATCATCACATACTAGACCCGCGCCATTGGCTCTTTGGACCACTGCTTAGCCATGGACGATGGCATTGGCCAATGGTGGGTTCCTCTTCGTCGCCGGGCATGTTCATGAAGACGTTTGCCAAGACGAGCGACTCGTGGCCTACTATCCATCCTGGGACTCTGTTGCATGGCTGAGTATACCACGACTACATGGTTTGGTGCGGGAAAGGGCCTTCTTGCAGCGCTTAGCCCGTTGCGTTGTCGAGGCTTGTTGTTTGACATGGTCGTCTTTGGTGGCTAGACGCGTACACAGCTGCGGCGATGAAACATGATGTATAGATTGACGATGTCTTGGCCAACGGTCCTTGCGACCAGGACGAGAGCCTTATAAAGGATGATAGTAGTCCCTCTCGTCAGTCGATCCAGTCAGCAGCAACAATACTATCTACATTCGCTAGAACCATCCCATTCCTCATCCCAACGATCCTATCCTTCGCTCATCACCTTCGATCGACCCTCATCGACCATGGCGCCAGTCACATCTCTGTTGACCTTTGGTCTCCTTGCTCTGCCTGCGGCTTTCGCACACCCTGGCCACGACCTCGCTGAGGAGGCCGCTGAGCGCGCGGCTTTCATGAAGAGGAGCCCCAACACCGTCCGTTCGTGTGCTCCTCAACTCGAGCGCAGAGGCTTCTCTAAGGCTGCGCTCGCTCGTCGCCAGGCCATCGCCCAGAATGCCCGCGTCAAGAGAGGTTTGAACAGCCCTCTCGTCCGTCGCGATTTTGCGGCTTATAACGTCTCGCACGAGTCCACCTCCGGTGTCACTTACGGAGATGATGAGACTCTTTTGTTCCAGGACGATTCTACGTGTATCCTGCAGCCGGAGGTTACTCAAGGTCCCTACTACGTCGATGGCGAGCTCATTCGCAGCGATATCACGGATGGTCAGGAGGGTGTTCCTCTCTACCTTGACATCCAGCTCGTCGACACTAGCTCTTGCGAGCCCGTTCCGGCTGTCTACATGGACCTCTGGCACTGCAATGCCACGGGAGTCTACTCTGGCGTCGCAGCATCTGGCAATGGCAACTCGGACGATTTGACCAACTTGGACGCCACGTTCCTGCGTGGAATCGTGCAGACCGATGTCAACGGCGTCGCTCAGTACGAGTCGATCGTCCCCGGACACTACACCGGCCGTGAATATCCCCCCTCTCTCTCCCTCTATGCATGCCACCCCGGCTAACAAAACCGTGTCTCAACAGGCGCCACACACATCCACGTCCTCGCCCACAACGCCAACGAGACCCTCGTCCGCACCAACGGCACCCTCCTCGAAAGCAACGCAACCACCCACGCCTCCCACGTCGGCCAGATCTTCTTCGACCAGTCGCTCATCTCCCTCGTCGAAGCCACGGCACCTTACAACACCAACACGCAAGATCTCACGCTCAACGCCGAAGACTCGATCCTGAGCGAAGAAGCCGCGGACATGGATCCTTTCGTCGAGTGGGTGCAGCTCAGCGATGATATTACGGATGGCATCATGGCGTGGATTAGTATTGGCATTGATCCGACTGCTGATAGCGAGATTTCGTCTGCTGCGACGATCTACAAGGATGGCGGCGTGGCGAATGAGAACTCGATGGGCGGTATGGGCGGTGGAGACGCTCCTGGTGGTGGCAATGGCACTGGGCCTGGAGGCGCTATGCCTTCTGGTACCGCCCCGCCTTCTTAGACTGGTGGCATTGTTGGGGTTGTAGGTTCTTGGAGACGCTGGGGGGTGTTTATTTCGGAGAGAGGGGCCTCTTTGGCAAGGCCTGTTGTTGAGGTTGCTCGGATGGGACTGTACCGGGTTGCCGTTTGCACCTGGGCTGAGAACGATGTTCGGGAGGGACAGAAGGAGGGATACCGTCGCAGTGGCAGACCATCATGTATTTATTACAAACGTTCGTTTCAAGCGTGTTAGAAAAAACCTCCGGCTTTGTGATAGACGTTCAACATAATTCCCAGAGGTTGTTCTTAACCGACGAGATTGATTCGCGGGTCAAGTGCTCTCGGCTGACAGTCTTACCTCTGGCGTCGTTGCTGCTGCTTTTGGTCGGGGTTGGCGCAATCATCTTGGTATCGTACGGTCCCGATCGCGTTAATTTTGTCTGTGTCCTCGTTGGAACGATGTTGATCTGGTAGTTGTTGTCGTATTGCGGTCATGTTTCCATTGCTCTCTCTTGATCGACGAAAGGAGTACCACGACATTTCTTGGCTTCTTTGCGCTGTGGTCATGATAAAGCAGTACCAATCACCACTTCCAGCTGGTTTCTGCTTGGAATATCTATCTTAGAAGGACAGATCAAGTATGGAGCGTATGCAATGGAAAGAAAGCATTCATCGTTCATGATGCCGGAGGGAGTATCGTTAGGGTTTAGGGTTAGATGTTGATGTCCATCAGGGTCTTTGTTGATGTACGTCAGAGCGCGTGCGGGGCAGCGATAAGGCGGGCGATAAGGCAGCAGATCAGCACGAGCTCAAGTCGTCAGGCTGCCACTCACTCACTCACACACTCCACTCGCACACCTTTGACCGTGACACTCGACACGACAAAGCAATACCCACACCCACACCCACACACCTAAGTCACTCTCTCACGCGCTG
>Ga0265797_10003252_pt1 | contig 26249 bp, 23 predicted proteins | sample P2T30metagenome_FD_192433 | JGI IMG/M metagenome (GOLD analysis project Ga0265797, IMG submission 192433) | Plant litter microbial communities from East Loma Ridge, Irvine, California - P2 T30 | ecosystem: Environmental > Terrestrial > Plant litter > Unclassified | place: USA: California... | reverse complement strand
CCGCAACCTCGGGCTGCCGGCGGCAGGGCCGGACAAGACGACCGTCGAGGGCGTGTACGACATGCAGTACGAGATCCCGCACCAGCGCATCGCCCACGTGGCGGTGGACACGCCCGTCCCGCTGGGAAACTGGCGCTCCGTCGGCCACTCGCAGAACGCGTTCTTCAAGGAGAGCTTCATCGACGAGATGGCGCATGCGGGCGGCCTGGACCCGGTGACGCTGCGCCGCGCCATGCTGCTGAAGCATCCGCGCGAGCTGGCCGTGCTGAACGCCGCGGTGGCGCGGGCCGGCCAGCCGCCGGAAGGACGGGCTCACGGCGTGGCGCTGCACACCAGCTTTGGCTCCATCGTGGCGCAGGTGGCGGAGGTGTCGGTGCAGGAAGGCCAGATCCGCGTGCACCGCGTCGTCTGCGCCATCGACTGCGGCCTGGCGGTGACGCCGAACCTGGTGGCGCAGCAGATGGAGTCGTCCGTGCTGTTCGGGCTCTCGGCCGCGCTGGGCGGCGAAATTACGCTGAAGGACGGCCAGGTCGAGCAGGGCAACTTCAACGATTATCCGGTGCTGCGCATGCACGAGGCGCCGGTCGTCGAAACCGTCATCAGCATGTCCACCGAGCCGCCCGAAGGCGTCGGCGAACCGGGCGTGCCGCCCATCGCGCCGGCTGTCGCCAACGCCGTGTTCAAGCTGACCGGGCAGCGGCTGCGCAGCCTGCCGTTGCGGCTGGGACCGTTGGGGTCGGTCCCCGGTAAGTGAAGTCTGGAGCGCTCGCCAGCGGCCTGGGGTCTGTCCCCAATGCCGCTAAGTTAAGAAATGACGGCAGCGGGCCACCGACACAAATGCAACCCAACGGCGGACGGCCGGGGTCAGACCCGGCGGGTCTGACCCCAGTTCTTGGTCTCGGGTTTACGGGCATGCTTGTGGCTTGCTGACGTTTTTCCCTTAACTTAGCGGCATTGGGGACAGGCCCCAGGGACCCTGTCACTGCACAAAATACCCCGAAACCCGCCAACTGCCATCCTGCTCGCGCATCGGCGTCACCGTCTCGACAGCCTGCTCCTTGTTGGCAAACCGCGTCGTGTACTGGATGACGACATATTGCCCGTCCGGCACGCCGGGCATCGTGGTGTGGTACGTGGCCGACTTCAGCGCCCGGTCCGATGCGCTGCCCAGCGGCGTGCGTACCTGGCGCGTTCCCGCCTCGAACTGTGGCTGTGGCACCGCCTTGCGGAACGCGGCCGCGGCGTCCCGCCAGGCTGCCGTGTAGTTGCCCGCATCGAGCTGCGCCAGCCAGCGCTCGGCTGCTTCCTGCGCATCGGCCACGGATTCCGGGTCCTGCGCGTGGGCCGGTGCCGCCAGCGCGGCCGCCAGGAGGGCCGGGAAGACGAAACGGGTGGCGAATGCGACTTGTCTCATGATTGCCTCTGCACGGTAGTTGTCAGGCCGTCCAGTTTAGCAGGGCGGGGTGTCGCGAAAATACGTTATTTGTCACGTCGCGCGGCGCGGTCGAGACGATTGCTTGATTTCCTTGCGGCAATTGCTCATACTGGAATGGTTCCCCGGCACCGCTTCCCAACCCCAGCAGCCGCGCCGCCACCGCCGCCCGATCGCCCCGCGATTGCCCGGCACCCGTCAGTCCTCCCACCCGCGGGGCGGACCTGACCCTTGCGCGCCGATGTCATTGCCATGAATCCTCCGTTCTTCCCCGTCGCTTCCAGCGGTCGCATGCTTGCTGGCGCCGTCCTGCTGGCGCTCAACTTGCACGCCCCCGCGGCGCGGGCCGACGACGCCGCCACGATGGCGCAGCTGCGTGCCATCGTCGACCTGTCGTACAGTGCCAATCCCGCCGCGATCCGGCGTCTGGAAAGCCTGCGCGCAGCGCTGCCGCCGAACGTGTCGTACAAGGTCCAGCGTGAACTGCTGCTGACGCGCCAGGCGCTGCAGCGCGATGCCGGCCATGCCGACGATGCGTATGAAACGCTGGAAGCACTGCGCGAGCTGGCCCAGGCCAACCGCGACCCGGACACGGTACTGATGGCGCGCGTCGGGTTGGTGGACCGCCTGACCGACAAGAACAAGCCGATGCAGGCGCTGGCGGCGCTCGACACGCTGCGGCCGCAGATGAGCGCGCACGCCAGTATCGAGCTGCGCAACTGGTTCGATCTGGCTTACGGGGACGTCTACAACAGCATCACGCAGTACGACAAGGCACTCAGCTGCTACCTGGCCGTGCTGGCGCGCGCCGAGGCCAACAACGACGTCAGCCTGCGCTCGCGCCTGCAGACGATCATGCTGATCAGCCGCCTGTACGTCAACATGAACAATCCGGAAAAGGGATTGGCGATGGCGACGTCGGCGCTGGAAACCTACCGCGGCGCCATCGCCCCGCGGCCGCTGGCGTGGCTGACGTTTGTCCAGGGCCAGGCACTGGTGGCACTGGACCGGAACGCCGAGGGGCTGGTCGCGTTCGAAGCGGCGCTCGCCACGGCCGAGCGCGCCGGGCTGGCCGCCATGGAGGGCAGGATCCTCGGCAATATCGCCGACCACTACCTGCATGCGCATGAATATGCCAAGGCCGAGGTCGCCGCGCGCCGCGCGCTGGTCAAGTCGCAGGACGTGGACGACACCAGCTCCCTCCTGATGGCCAGGGCCAACCTGGGATTCGCGCTGGGCGGGCAGGGCAAGCTCGACGAGGCACTGCCGTATATCCGCGAGGTGATGGCGGCGCTGCGGGCGTCGAACGCCAACGGCGACCTGATCGCGATGCTCGACGAAACCAGCCGCATGTTCGAAAGTGCCGGCCGGGCCCGCGAAGCGTTGGCCTTCGTGCGCGAGCAGCAGGGCGTGCAGAAGGGCATGCTGGCTGCGGAGCGCAACCAGGCCGTGGCCGCGCTGCAGGAAAAATTCGAGGCCGACCGGCGCCAGCGCCAGATCGACCAGCTGGCGCGCGACAACCAGCTGAAAGATGCCGTCATCAGCTCCAAGCGCCAGGAACAGTTGCTGATCGGCGTGACGGCCGTGCTGCTGCTGGTGGCTGGCGCGTTCATCTACTTGCAGTACCGCCGCGCCACGCGCGCCAACGCGGCGCTGGAAACCGTCAACGCGCAGCTGGAGTTCCATGCGACGCGCGATCCGCTGACGGGGCTGTTCAACCGCCGCGTGTTCCTGGAGCGCATGCAACGCCGTGCCGACGTGCCCGAGGCGGAACGGCGCAGCCAGCGCGGCGGCTGCATCGACGCGATCACGATCATCGACATCGATCACTTCAAGTCCATCAACGACCGCTGGGGCCACGCGGTGGGCGACCGCACGCTGGTCGAAGTGGCGCGCCGGCTGACGGAGGCCGTGCGCGCCAGCGACGTCGTGCTGCGCTGGGGCGGCGAGGAATTCCTCGTCTTCGCGCCCGGCATCCCGGCCGACCAGGTGGACGCCATGGTGGAGCGGCTCCTGAGCAGCGTCAGCGCGACGCCCGTCGATTGTGGCGACGTGCAGGTGCCGGTGCGGATCAGCGCCGGCACGGTGCCGCTGCCGCTGTGCGATTTCCCGGAAACGCAGTTCAGCTGGGAGAAGGCGGTGCAGCTGGCCGACCGCGCGCTGTACCACGCCAAGACGCACGGGCGCAACCGCGCTGTCGTCGTGACGGGGCTGCAGGAACCGGCGCGGGCATCACTGGCCCAGGCCGAATGCGACTTCACGGCCGCTGTCGCCGATGGGGTCGTCGTTACGACCGGGCTGGCCGGGCCGGCGTAAGCGTACGACCCCTGCCGGCCTGCCGGCCCGGTCATGGCGGAAACGCGACAACGATCGGCAGTTTGGCGAAACACAGCCAAACGCCGCCGGTTTAGACTGTCCAGCCAGCGCATTCCATCTTCCGACCCGTCATGACCACTCCCGCAGCAGCCAGCACCCCAACCCTGTCGCCGTCCGCACCCGCGGCGGAGCACGCGAAGGCAAAATTCTTCGCCAGCATCGTCGGCACGGCCGCGTTTGCGCACTTCCTCAATGACCTGATCCAGGCAATGCTGCCGGCGATCTTCCCGATGCTCAAGAGCCAGTTCTCATTGACCTTTGCGGAGATCGGCATGATCGCGCTGACGTACCAGGTCACCGCCTCGCTGCTGCAGCCGTGGATCGGCCTGTACACCGACAAGCATCCGAAGCCGTATCTGCTGCCTTCCGGCATGGTCATGACGTTGCTCGGCATCGGGCTGATGGCGCTCGCCGGCAGTTATCCGATGCTGCTGGTTGCCTCCGCGATCATCGGCGTCGGCTCGGCCACTTTCCATCCCGAGGCGTCGCGTGTGGCGCGGATGGCATCCGGCGGCCGGTTCGGCACCGCCCAGTCGGCCTTCCAGGTGGGCGGCAATTCCGGCTCGGCCGTGGGACCGCTGCTGGCCGCGGCCATCATCATCCCGCACGGGCAGGGCGCGATTGCCTGGTTCATGCTGGCCGCCCTGCTGGCCATCGGCGTGCTGTTCCGCCTGACGGGCTGGACGCTCAGCCACGGCCATGCGCAGTTGAAAGGGCTGGCGCGCAACGAGAAGAGCGGCCTGAGCCGGCCGGACGTGATCCGCGCCGTCATGGTCATCTGCATCCTGATGTTTGCCAAGTTCGTCTACATCGCGTCGTTCACGAACTATTTCACGTTCTATCTGATCGAACGTTTCGCGCTGGACGTCGCCCACAGCCAGGTATATTTATTCCTGTTCCTCGCTTGCGTGGCGCTCGGCACCTTCGCCGGCGGCCCCGTCGGCGACCGCATCGGCCGCAAGGCCGTCATCTGGATCTCGTTCCTCGGTGTCGTGCCGTTCGCACTGGCCCTGCCATATGCCAACCTGTTCTGGACCGCCGTCTTTGCGGGCATCATCGGCCTGGTGATGTCCTCGGCGTTCTCGGCACTGGTCGTCTACGCCCAGGAAGCCGTGCCCGGCCGGGTGGGCCTCGTGTCCGGCCTGATGTTCGGGCTGATGTTCGGCATCGGCGGCATCGGCGCGGCCGGCCTGGGACAGCTGGCCGACCAGTACGGCATCGTCTGGGTATATGGCGTAACGGCTTTCCTGCCACTGCTGGGCCTGGCCACGGCGTTCCTGCCGAGCACGCGCCGCTAGACGGTCGGGCGCAACTGCCGGGGTCGTGACAGGTTTCGTGCCTGACCCCGATGTTGTCAGGGTGTGCTTCTTCGATTGCGGTTCGGTCGATCCGGCCTATACTGAGTCGGTATGCTTGACGCAGCCCTGCGGGAGACCCCGGCATGACCCTGCTCTTACCTCGCTCGCCACCCCGCGCTCCCGCGGACGGGTATGCGATCTGGCATGCGGTGCTGTCGCGCGACCTGTGCGCCCGTACGATCGCGGCGATCGAGCTGGCGGAAGCCCAGCCGGGGCGAGTGCTCAGGCATGGCGAAGAGCAGCACGACGCGGCCATGCGCGCCTGCACCGAGCACGCGCTGGCACCCGGGGATGCGCTGCCGGCGGCGCAAGCGTTGCGCTGCGTCGCCCGGCTCGTCCACAACGGCGCCCCGGCGCTGCTGGACGGCCCGCGCTTCTGTCGTTACCGCCAGGGCGGCCACTTCCGCGCCCACCGCGACCGCTCGCACGACAACGCGGACAGCCACGCCGTGCGCACGCGGCGCCTCTCGCTCGTCTGCCTGCTTAACGACGGCACGCCGGCCTTCGACGGCGGTGCGCTGGTGCTGTACCTGCCCGAAGGCGGCGGGCGCTTCCGCTCCGTCAACGCGCCGTTGTCCGCCGGCTCCGTCATCGCGTTTTCCGCCGAACTGCTGCATGAAGTGCGCCCCGTGCGCCAGGGCATGCGTTATTCCGCCGTGGCGTGGCTCTACGATGTCCCGCATGAGGAGTCGAACGATGCTGAACCTGTATAGCGATGCGAACGAACGGCTGGACCTGAAGGTCTGCCGCAACCTGGCCAGTGAATTTCGTCCCGAGCTGTTTGCCATGTTGCGCCCGCTGCACCTGGCCCATCTGGTGGAAGAGTTGTGGACGCCGCTGTGCGCCGCGGGACCGACGGTGTCGGCCGTGGCGCTGGAAGAGCGGCCATGGCCGCCGACGGGCGTGGGCGCGCGCCGGCTGCGCGGCTTCTGCACGGCGCTGCTGGTGGACGGCCGCCAGGCCATCCTCACGCCGCACTTGCTGGCCGCGGACCAGCAGAGCAACGTCGGCCTGGCCGCCGCGCTGACGACCGTGCTGTTCGGCCAGCTGGCGCAGCAGGACGTGCGCGAAGTGGGGCTGTGGGTCAACGGATCGTCCAGTTTCGTTGCAAGCCTGCTGCGCCGGCACGGCTTCGCGCCAGGCGAGATGCGCGTCGTCAGCGACGGGTGCGAGTTCGTGCTGTTCGTGGCGCCGGCCGAGACGGTGCTCAAAGAACTGCGCATCGCCGAAGCGCGCCTGGGCGATCTGCTGGCGCTGTCCCTGGATGCAGCCGCCATCGCCACGGTCGCCGGCTATCACCTGGGCCTGCAGGCAGGCATCGCCGCCTACTGGGCCGACCAGGTTGCGCAGACGGAGATCTACCCCGGCCTGATCGACTGGGCCGCGCTGCCCCCGAGCGGCATCGGCGGCACGCCCGGTCCGGGCCTGCCGGACATCGAACAGCCGATCTTCGGCAGCTGACGCCGTGGCCGGCAGCGCCAGCCCGACGGTGGACGTGTTCATCCGCTCCTACCATCGCGACCGCGCCTGGCTGGCGCTGGCGTTGCGGGCCATTGCGCATTACCTGCACGGCCATCGTCGCGTGGTTGTCGTGATGCCTCGTTCAAGCAGGGACAGGATGGGAGAGACCGGCAATGTCCATGTCGAGTACTGCGCGGACTATGCCGACGATTACCTGGGCCAGCAGATCACCAAGCTGCATGCGGACCTCCATACGGACGCGGACGTGATCCTGCACCTGGACTCCGACCAGGTCCTTGTCGCGCCATGCGACGTGCGCCAGCTGTTCGACGGTGCACGCATCCGCATCGACTATCGGGCCGACGGCAACCGGCCCGCCACCGACGGCTGGCGCCGCGCCGCCCGCGATTTCTTTGGCGACGAGCCGCCGTGGGACCTGACCGTGCCGCCGCCGCTGGCGATGCCGCGCGAGCTGTACGCCGGGCTGCGCGCGTTCTGCCTGCGCCGCCACGGCTGCACGCTGATCGATTATGCGCTGCGCCAGGGTGCCGACCGCTTCTGCGAGTTCGCGCTGCTGCGTGGCTACGCGCTGCGATTCGCCGGCGACCTCTGCACGTGGAGCACAGCGCCGCCGCTGCCGCAATGCCGCACGTTCTGGAGCCGGCGCGAGACGCCCGCCGGCATCGCCGCGCAACTGCCCGCCGCGCTGGCGCAGGAATCATGGACGACGTGCCCGTCAGCGTAGTCATCGCCACGTACGAGGAAGGCGCGGCGCTGGCCGATACCGTGCGTTCGGTGCTGGCCGCCGACCCGCGGCCGGCCGAAATCCTGCTCGTCGATGACGGCAGCACGGACGGCAGCGCAATCGGTCCATGGCCCGCACCGGTGCGCGTGCTGCGCCGCGAGCATCACGGCATCGCCTCCGCGCGCAACGCGGGCGCGCTGGCCGCCGCGCAACCGGTGCTGGTCTTCCTGGACGCGCATTGCGATGTCGCCGCCGACTGGCTGCCGCCGCTGCTGCAGGCCATCGACCGCCACGCCGACGCCATCGCCGGGCCGGCCATGCACGACTGGCGCGAGCCGCGCCAGGCCGGCTGCGGTGCGCGGCTGGTCGATCCGCTGTTCACGTACCAGTGGAGCCGGCCGCAGGGTGAAGAGATCCACGCGGTCGGCCTGGTACCCGGCGGCTGCCTGGCGGTGCGGCGCGAGCTGCTGCTGACGGCGGGCGGCTTCGGGCCGTTCCGCGCATTCGGGCTGGAGGATGTCGATCTGTCGCTGCGCTGGTGGCGTGCCGGCCGGCCCTTGCTGGGCGTGCCACGTTCTCGCGTCACGCACCAGTTCCGCGCGACGCCGCCGTATCGCCTCGACCAGCAGGCGTGGGTGGAAAACGTGCTGACGACGGCGCTGCGCCATCTGTCCGGCGCCAGGCTGGCGCAGACGGTGCGCTGCTGCACGTCGCTGCCATCGTTCAGCGGCGCCATCGCCGCCGCGCTGGCGCGCTGGTCGACGGATGAACCGTTGCCGGCATCGCCGCGAGCGCTGGACGACTACCTGCGCGACTGGGCGCCGCGGGCGTGGACGGGAAGCTAGGGAAGCGCTGATTTATTGCTGGTGGATGAGATTGGTCCTGAAAAACGTGTCCGGCAAGCCGCAAATGGCCTGTCATACCGGGGTATGGCGGGCCATTTGTGGCGCAGCTGGGCGCGTTTTCTCAGGGCTAAGATCGTCGCCATGAATTAATCTGCGCTTCCCTGGCGGCTGGTGCGTGGGCGTCGTTTCGGCTGCGCGGCTTGCCACTCGCGCGCCACCGCCGTCAGCCCCGCCATCGCAAACGTGTGCATATGCGCGGCCAGGTCCTCCTGGCGCATCTGCCGCACCGCCTGCACCGGGCCCGGTGCCCCGGCGCTGGCCACTGCCAGCATCAGGCAGGGCGCGGCGATGCTGACCATGCAGCGCAGCAGGGCGGGATCGCCGGGCGGGATACCGGTGATCTCGCCCAGGATGCGCTGCACGACCAGCAGCTTCGGTTCGATCTCGCCTTCGCGCACCACCGCGAAATGCGAGCTGGGTGCCAGGATCTCGCGCGCCAGCAGGTGCACGGGCCAGCCGGCGTGGGTGAGGGCGAAGCCGAGGATGGTGTCGAGCAGGCGCGCCAGCTTGTCGGCCGCGGGCAGGGGAGAAGAGGCCAGGGCTTCCAGTTCACCCAGGCTGATCAGCTGGCGGTGCGCCTCCACCAGCGTCGCTTCGTACAGCCCCGCGCGGCCCCCGAAATGATAGTTGATGGAGGCAACGTCAACACCGGCCCGCTCGGCGATTGCCTTGCCCGTCGCCTCGGCAAAGCCGACGCTGGCGAACAGCGGTCCTGCCGCGTCGAGGATCTGGCGTGCCGTCTGGTCGCCATCGGACCGGTTGCTGCGGGGAGTCTTTGCCATGGTTGTGCTTGCGTAAAGTTGAATTCTAATTTAAATTGAATTTAGTGTAAAAACCTTCGTGTAAATCCATACGGCCGTTCGCGCGGCCTGCCGCCGCCATGAACCGGAAAAAGATCGCAGTCATTGTCGTCGTCCTCCTGCTGGCGGGTGCCGCGGCATGGTGGACACAGCGCCCGTCCACTGCGGACGGCAACCTGACATTGTATGGCAATGTCGACGTGCGCCAGGTGGCGCTGGCGTTCGACGGCAACGGCCGCGTCGCCGCGCTGCATGCGCAGGAGGGGCAGCGCGTGCGTGCCGGCGCGGTGCTGGCCACGCTGGACACGCGCACGCTGCAACTGCGGCGCGATGCGGCGCGGGCCGAAGCCGAGGTGCAGGAGCAGGCACTGCGCCGGCTGCGCGCCGGTTCGCGGCCGGAGGAGATCGCGCAGGCGCGCAGCCGGCTCGTCGCGGCCACGGCGGAAAGCGAACGGGCCAGCCAGGAGCTGGTCCGGCTGAATGCCGTGGCCGACAGCACGGCGGGCCGTGGCATCAGCGCACTGGAACTGGACCGCGCCAGGGCCGGCGCGCGCGTGGCGCAGGCAAAGGCGGACGAAGCACGCGATGCGCTGCGACTGGCCGAGCGCGGCGCGCGGGTCGAGGACGTGGCCGGCGCCGAGGCAGGGCTGCAGGCGGCGCAGGCACAGGTGGCACTGCTGGAACATGACATCGCGCTGGGCGAGCTGCGGGCACCGTCCGATGGCGTCATCCGCGCGCGCTTGCTGGAAGTGGGCGACATGGCGACGCCGCAGCGGCCCGCGTTCGCGCTGGCGCTGACGCAGCCGAAATGGGTGCGCGTCTACGTCGGCGAACGCGATCTGGGCCGGGTGCAGCCGGGCATGGCGGCCCGCGTCTGGACCGACAGCCATCCGCAGGCGCTGCCGGGCAAGGTGGGCTACATCTCCGCCGCGGCCGAATTCACGCCGAAATCGGTGCAGACGGAGGAGCTGCGCACGAGCCTTGTCTACGAAGTGCGCATCGTCGTCGACGACCCGCGCGACGTGCTGCGCCTGGGCCAGCCCGCCAATGCGCAGCTGGCGGTGGCGCCATGACCGAGGCCGCGATCGTCGCGACGGGACTGTGTCGCGCTTTCCCGGCGCCCGGCGGCGCTGCCGTGCAGGCGGTGGCCGACCTGTCATTCCAGACGCGCAGCGGCGACCTCGTCGCGCTGGTGGGACCGGACGGTGCCGGCAAGACGACGCTGCTGCGCATGCTGGCCGGCCTGCTGCGTCCCGACGCGGGCTCGCTGTCGGTGCTGGGCATCGATGTCGCCGCCGACCCGCAGGCGGTGCAGGACCGCATCAGCTACATGCCGCAGCGCTTCGGCCTGTACGAAGACCTGAGCGTGGCGGAAAACCTGGACCTGTACGCGGACCTGCACGGCGTGCGGACCGAAGTGCGGCGTGAACGCTTCGCGTCGCTGTTGGCGATGACGGACCTGGCGCGCTTCACGCTGCGTCCGGCCGGCCAGCTGTCCGGCGGCATGAAGCAGAAGCTGGGGCTGGCCTGCACGCTGGTGCGCTCGCCGGCGCTGCTGCTGCTGGACGAGCCCAGTGTCGGTGTCGACCCGCTGTCGCGGCGCGACCTGTGGCGCATCATCGACCGGCTGGTGCGCGACGAGGCGCTGAGCGTTGTCGTCAGCACGGCCTACATGGACGAGGCGGAGCGCTGCGCCCACGTGCTGGTGCTGCACGAAGGGCGGCTGCTGGCGCAGGGCACACCGGAGGAGTTGCGCGCCCGCGCCGCGGGGTACACGTTCACCGCGGCGCCAGCGCCGGGCATGGCCGCGCGCGCGCTGCAGGCACGCCTGATCGATGCGCGCGACCTGATCGTCGACGCCGTGCCGCAAGGCGGCGCCGTGCGCTTCATCAGTGTCCCCGGGGCGGATGCCGCTTCGCTACGTCCACTGCTGGACGATGCCGTCGTCACCGTACGCCAAGAGGAACTGGAAGATGCGTTCATGATGCTGCTGCGCGAGCGCCAGCGGGAACGCGGGGCAGTCCCTTCAGCGCAAGTGCGCGAGCGACCGGCCGGCAACGACGATGAAGCACCCGTCATCGTCGTGCGCGACCTGGTACGCCGCTTCGGCGACTTCACGGCCGTCGCCAGCACGTCGTTCGACGTGCGGCGCGGCGAGATCTTCGGTCTGCTGGGGCCCAACGGCGCCGGCAAGACGACGACATTCCGCATGCTCTGCGGCCTGCTGCCGGCCAGCAGCGGCCACCTGGAGGTGGCGGGCCTGGACCTGCGCCGCGCGCGGGCCGAGGCGCGCGCCCGCATCGGCTACGTGGCGCAGAAGTTCGCGCTGTACGGCAGCCTTACCGTGCGCGAAAACCTGCAGTTTTTCGGCGGCGCCTACGGCCTGCGCGGCGCCGCGCTGCGCGCCCGCATCGACGCCACGCTGGCGCAATTCGGGCTGGACCCGGCGGCGCGCAGCGGCGAGCTGCCCGGTGGCTTCAAGCAGCGCCTGGCGATGGCGGCCGGCCTGCTGCACGAACCCGAAATCCTGTTCCTTGACGAACCCACCAGCGGCATCGACCCGCTGGCGCGGCGCGATTTCTGGCGCACCATCACGGCGCTGGCGGCGCGCGGCGTGACGATCGTCGTCACCACTCATTTCATGGAGGAAGCGGAGTACTGCGACCGCATCGCCATCCAGGATGCGGGGCGCATGCTGGCCCTCGGCACGCCGCGGCAGGTGCGCGAGCAGGCCGCGCAGGATGGAGGCGCAGCCGTGGACGACATGGACAGCGCCTTTATCGCCATCGTGGAACGGGGGCGCCGCGCCGCCGGCACGGAGGCCGCGGCATGAGCGGCGGGGCCGCCGGATTCCACCGGCGCTGCCGTGCGCTGCTGCGCAAGGAGCTGCGGCAGATGCTGCGCGACCGCACCACCTTGGCCGTCGGATTGCTGCTGCCGCTGGTGCTGATTCTGCTGTTCGGCTACGGCCTGTCGTTCGACGTGAAGGATGCGCCGGTCGCGGTGGTGCTGGAGGACACGTCGCCCACGGCGCGCGACGTGACGGCCGGCCTGGCCGGGTCGCCGTACCTGGCGCCCGTCTGGACGCCGTGGATGGATGACGCGGTGGCGCGCATGCGGCGCGGCGAGGTTGCCGCCATCGTGCGCGTGCCGCAGGATTTTTCACGCGCGCTGGCGGGCGGCGGCGCCCGCGTGCAACTGCTGTTGAATGGCGCCGATCCCACCACGGCCAGCGCGCTGGAAGGGTATGTCGGGGGCGCCATCGGCACCTGGGCCGGGCACCGCGCCGGGCGCGCGGCCGGCAAGGAGGCCGCCGGCGGCATCGTCCAGGTCGAACCGCGCATCTGGTTCAACGAGGCCAATACCAGCACCTGGTACCTCGTGCCCGGCTTGCTCGTGCTGGTGCTGACACTGGTCGGCGCGTTCCTCACGTCGCTGCTGATCGCCCGCGAATGGGAGCGCGGCACCCTGGAATCGCTGTTCGTCACGCCCGTGCGGCCGGCCGAGATCGTGCTGTGCAAGCTGGCGCCGTTCCTGCTGATCGGCGCCATCGACATCGTCATGTGCCTGCTGGCCGCGCGCTTCCTGTTCCACGTGCCGATGCGCGGTTCGCTGTCCGTGATCCTGGTGTCCTCGATGCTGTACCTGGCCGTGTCGCTGCTGCTGGGCCTTGCCATTTCCGGCATCACGCGCAACCAGTTCAAGGCCAGCCAGGTGGCGCTGCTGGCCAGCTTCATGCCGGCGATGATGTTGTCCGGCTTCGTCTTTGACCTGCGCAACGTGCTTCTCATCGTGCAGGTCGTCAGCCAGCTGCTGCCGGCCACCCACTTCATGGCGCTGGTCAAGACGCTGTTCCTGGCCGGCGACAACTGGCGGCTGATCGCGCGCGAATGCGCCATCATGCTGCTGTACGTGGGCGTGCTGTTTACTGTTACGTGCCGCACCTTGCGCAAGAGGCTGGACTGATGGCGGCCCTGCTGGCAGCGCTGCTGCGCATCGGCTTCCTGTGCCGCAAGGAGCTGCTGGCGCTGCTGAAGGAGCCGTCCAGCCGCGTCATCCTGCTGGCGCCCGCGCTGGTGCAGTCGCTGCTGTTCGGCTACGCGGCCACGTTCGAGGTGACGCACGCGCCGTACGCGGTGCTGGACCAGAGCGGCGGCGCGGCGGCGGCCGAGGTGCTGCGCCGGCTGGACGGTTCGACCACCTTCGAGCGCACCGCCACCTTGCGCTCGGCCAGCGAGATCGCCGGCGCCATTGACGATGGCGGCGCCTTGCTTGTCGTCGTGTTCCCCGCCGACTTCGAACGCCGGCTGGCGATGGGAGTCCCCGCGCCGCTGCAGCTGATCCTGGATGGCCGCAACTCGTCCACGGCGGCTGCCGCGTCGGCCCATGTCGGCACGATCGTGGCGAACTTCAACGCGGCGCGCGGCGCCTTTCAACCGGTGACGCTGGAACGGCGCATCTGGTACAACCCGAACCTGCACTCGTCGTGGGGCATCATGCCGAACCTGATCGCGGCCCTGAGCATGATCCAGACCCTGCTGATCGCGGCGCTGTCGGTCGCCCGCGAGCGCGAGCAAGGCACGTTCGACCAGCTGCTGGTGACGCCGCTGACGCCAATGCTGATCCTCGTGGGCAAGGCGATACCGGCCATCCTCGTGGGCCTGGCCCAGTCCACAATTATCCTGCTGGTGATCCGCTACTGGTTCGGCATTCCGATGCACGGCTCCCCGTGGCTGCTGTATTTCGGCCTGGTGACGTTTACGATCGCCGCCGTGGGCATCGGGCTGGCCGTGTCCGCGCTGTCGCTGAACATGCAGCAGGCGATGCTGTACACGTTCATGATCATCATGCCGCTGATGCTGCTGTCAGGTCTGCTGACACCCGTGCGCAACATGCCGCAGGCGCTGCAGATCGCCACGTGGGCCAACCCGCTGCGCTTCGGCATGGACCTCGTGCGGCGCGTCTACCTGGAAGGCGCCGGACTGCGCGACGTCGCCATCGACTTCGTTCCGCTGGTTTGCATTGCCGCCGTCACGCTGCCGCTGGCCGCTTGGCTGTTCCGTAACCGGCTGTCGTGATAAAACCGGTAGACTTCCGGTTCATTGGCCGGCGCGAGTATGATGAATTCAATTCTACCCAAGGGTACGCTGATCCTTAGCGTTCCAACGACCTGCACTATTCCTGCTGATGGGATGCATCGTGTGTTCGCCTGACAGAGCGCGTCCAATCAGAAAGATAGCGATGAGCAACGAGCGATTATGCATGTGGTGGCTATTTGTTGAAATTTGCGATGAATGAGCGTCCATTCAGCGAGGCGATGCTCGTCATCGATGTCGAGGCAATAACACACGCGCTGGCGCCATGCCTAGCGCCGAAGCTACGAGGCTGACTATGGCTTTACTCCCAGGCGTGACCCAGGCGGTTCTGATCGTAGCCGGATACAGATGCCGATATTGTGCTGCGAAGGCAACTAGTGCGGATCATATTATTCCCCAGCGAGATGGTGGGGCGGATGCTGCCTCGAATCTCGTTGCAGCGTGCCAGTCGTGCAACAGCAGAAAGGGTGGCGCCCGCCTCCCAGCGGATTTCGAGAAAGAGCTGATCATAGAGGCGTGGATTATGGCGCCAGACGTGGATCGGTTAGCGGCAGGATTCAGGTGGGCGCAAAAGAATGCCGCACGCCGTCCACGGGTGGCTTTGCAGCGGGAACCGGGAAACGTTTGGCGAATCAAGCCGGGGTAACTCGACACCCTCGTGATTGTAGGTTTAGTGGCCGCGAAGTTCGCGCGCTGTCGATTTCCCATGACGGCAAGATGCTTGCGGTCGCTTCAGAGAATGGTGTCGAGATCCACGATATCAGGATGTCCGGGTTTTAAGCATGGCCACCGGTCGTGAACGTGCCGGATTCCACGTGCCCGGTATAGTGTGCGCATGCCCACGCCCGACAAATACCCCACCACGCCCGACGGCCGCTACTTCGTCGTCCGCGGCCGTCTCTGGCGCACCAGTAACCCCGCGCTGCCGGAAGCCTTGCGGCAGCAGCTGGTCGATGAACTGATGGGGGCGCGCCGCCAGGTCGGCGTGGCAAAGCAGGCGGGAGATGGGGCGGCCGAGCGTGAGGCCCGCGCCGCCGTCGATGCGGCCAAGCGCGGGCTGGGCGAGCGGGGACCTGTCTGGTGGACGGATGGCGCGCCTGATTTCAACCGGCGCATGGTGGCCAATACGCCCTATGCCGGCTGGTATGCGGGGCTGGCCGGCTGACTGCGTGTTTCTGGGGTGCCGACGCCGGAAGTGCCTGCCCCCAAAACCTACTCGCCCATCAAGCGCCGCAGATTGCAGTCCCGCTGCCACTGGCGCCGCTCCGGCGTGCTGGTGGCCAGGCGCTGCAACTCGGCGTCGTCGGTGGCGGCAATCGTTTCGATGAGGCGGTGCGCCACGTTCTGGTCGGGCACCATCGTGCCGAAGAACGCCACCGTTTCGCGGTGCTGGATCAGCAGGGTGGGGAAGTTCTCCACGTCCAGGTCGCCCACCAGGTCGGCGTGGTCCTCGATATCGACCCACAGGAAGTATTTTTCCGGGTGGCGGCGGGCCAGTTCCTCGAAAGCGTTGCGGTAGCTGGCGCACGTGCCGCACCAGGCCGCGCACAGGCAGGCAACGATCAGCTGCTGCTGCGCCAGCGCGGCGGCCACTTCGGCGCGGTTGTCGGCTTGTAGGGTTGTGCTGTGCATGATGTGCAATATTGTACAGCGAACGGCGCCGGAACTCCGCGGCCCCGCTGGGCTGTGGCGCCCGGGCGAGGTAAAATACGCGGATGTCTGCCGATCTTCACAACACTCCCACTATTCTCGCCATCGAAACGTCGTCCGAACTGGCCTCCTGCGCGCTGCTGCGCCAGGGCCGCGTGACGTCGCGGGTTTCGTCCGGCGTGCGCACCCATTCGCAGTCCGTGCTGCCGATGATCCAGGAACTGCTGGCCGAGGCGGGCATCGCGCTGGCCGACTGCGACGCGGTGGCCTACGGGTCCGGTCCAGGCTCGTTTACGGGCGTGCGCACGGCCTGCGGCATTGCGCAGGGGCTGGGATTCGGCGCCGGCAAGCCGCTGGTGCCCGTCGTGACGCTGGCGGCAATGGCGCTGGCGGCGCGCGAGAAGACGGGCGCGGCGGACGTGCTGCCCGTGCTGGATGCGCGCATGAACGAAGTCTACTGGGCGCAGTACCGTTTCGACGGCGATACGCCGGTCGAGACGCTGGCGCCGGCCCTGTCGGCACCGCAGGACGTGCAGCCGCAAGGCGCGCCAGCGGCTTGCGGCAACGGCATCGCGGCGTATCCCGAGGGCTTCGCATCAGCGCCGTTCGCGCCCGGCGCCGATGCCGCCGTGATGCCACACGCCGCGCAGGTCGCGCGTCTCGCTGCCACCGCGCTGGCGGCAGGGCAGGGTGTGCCGGCCGCCCAGGCGCAGCCGCTGTACCTGCGCAACAAGGTGGCGTACACGAAGGCCGAGCGGGCGGAGATCAATGCAGCACAGGCGGGGACGGCATGAACAACGCGCCCGCGTGGGACCTGGCCCGGCTGGTGTACGAGCCGATGGTGCCCGGTGACCTGGAAGAAGTGGTCGCGATCGAGCAGAGCGTCTACCCGCACCCGTGGACGCGCACCAACTTCGCCGACTCGCTGAAGCACGGCTACCAGGCCTGGGTGCTGCGCAGCCAGGGCGGTGAGCTGATGGGCTATTTCCTCGTCATGGCCGTCGTCGATGAAGCGCACCTGCTGAATGTGGCGGTGGCGTCGGCGTGGCAGGGGCAGGGGCTGGGACGCTTCCTGCTGAACCAGTCGGTCGCCTGCGCGCGCGGGCTGGGCATGGAATCGATGCTGCTGGAAGTGCGGCCGTCGAACGAGCGCGCGCTGCGCATCTATCGCCGTTACGGTTTCGCGGAAATCGGCCGGCGCAAGGGCTACTACCCGGCCGCCAACGGCGCCCGCGAGGATGCCATCGTCATGCGGATCGCGCTATGAGCGACCTGTCGCCGCGCAGCGCCGTGTTCCTGGAGGCGATGGGTGTCGGTCCGCAGTGGCTGCTGCGCGACCGGCCCATTGCGGTAGTGGCGAACGCTGTCGAAGTTGTCGAACCCGAAGCCGAAGCGGTTGCACCGGTCGAAGCGCCACTTGTGAGTGCGCCGCCGCCGGCAGCCGGCGACAACACCTGGTTCGACAACGCACCGCCCGCACCATCGACGGCGCCCGCGCTGAAGCAGCCCGCCAAGCCGGTCGTGCCGGCGCAAAGGGCGCCTGCCGCACCGGCCGAGGACACGGCATGGTTCGACGCCGTGCCCGCAGCATCGGTACCTGCACGTGCCGCCACGCCGGCGCAGGCACGGCCGGCCGCGACGGACGAGGAAATCGCCGCCATGGACTGGACGGAAATGCAGGCGGCCGTGCGTCGCTGCACCCGCTGCGACCTGGCGCGCACGCGCCGCGCCGCCGTGCCCGGGCGGGGCGACGAGGCGGCCCGCTGGCTGGTGCTCGGCCCGGCGCCGACGGCGGCGGACGAGGAGAGCGGCGACAGCATTGGCGCGGAACCCGGGCAGCTGCTGGAGAACATGCTGCGCGCGGTGGACCTGTCGACGCAGGCCGGCGCGTACGTGACGACCCTGGTCAAGTGCCGCGCCGTCGATGGTGACGGCATTGAGCGTGCGCCGGCCGCGCCGGAACTGGCGGCGTGCCGGCCCTACCTGGAGCGCGAGCTGGAACTGACGGAAGCGAAGCTGGCGCTGACCTTGGGCGGCGTCACGGCCAAGGGCCTGCTGGGCGCCGCGGCGCGCGGCAGGGTGCTGCAATACGGCGATCTGCCCGTGGTGGCCACGTTCCATCCGGCCGACCTGCTGCGCAAGCCGGAAGACAAAGGCCGTGCCTGGGCCGACCTGTGCCTGGCCCGTTCCGCCGATGCCGGCCGGCGCTGACGCCACCGGTTTCACCGACTACCAGGCGCGTTTCGCGCGCCGCTGGGGCCATCTGACGCGTCCGCACGTGCGCGCGCTGGCGTGGCTGCTGGACTCCCCCGACCTGCTCGATCCCGCGGCGCCCGACTGGGCGGGCCGCATCGCCGCACCGGGCCCGGCCGATGCCGCAACCGCCGCGTGGCTGACGGCACTCGAACACGATTCATCCGCCCTCGATGCCGCGCTGGGTGACCGGCATTACTCGCGTCTCGGCCTGTATGCGGAAAAGCTGATGGCCTTCCACTTCGCCCAGCGCGGCGAACTGGTGGCACACGGCCTGCAGGTGCGGGCCGCCCGCAACGACACGGTGGGCGAGTTCGACTTCCTGCTGGACGCGGGCGCCGGGCTGCGTCACATCGAGTTCGCCACCAAGTTTTATTTGCTCGACAGCGTGCAAGAGACGTCGGACTTCGACCTGCTGGTGGGCCCGAACCTGGCCGACACGCTGGGGCGCAAGCTGAGGAAGATCTTCGAGCAGCAGCTGGAGCTGTCGCGTCATCCGGCCGCGCAAGGGCTGCTGGACCGTCCTGTCGTGGCGGCGCAGGCGCTCGTCAAGGGCTGGCTGTTCTACCCGGACGGCCGGGCGCCGCGGCTGCCGGGCATCGGTCCAGGCCACTGCCGCGGGCGCTGGCATACGCTGTCCGGCTTTGCCGCCGCGACGGGCGAGCGCTACATCGTCATGCCGCGGCTGCAGTGGCTGGCGCCGTTGCAGGTGCCGACGCAGCCCGCGTCGGACGGCACCGTGCCGCCCACGCCGCCCGCCATGAGTCGCGCGGAGCTGATACCGCTGCTGGAACAGAAATTCGCCGTGGACCGCTCGCCCGTGATGGTGGCGGCCGTGCGTGAAGAAGGGGAGTGGCTGGTGGAAGAGTCGCGCGCGTTTGTCGTGCCGGACGACTGGCCCGAACGGGCGGCGCAGCGCCGCCCTTTGTAAGCGTCAGTGTTTGTGCTCGCCGATCAGCGCGAGCGAATCGTGTTCGCGCTGGTTGGCCGCGTGCAGGCGCATGATGAAGATCATCGTCCCCGCCAGGAACAGGCCGAACAGCACGATGATGACGTTCAGGTCCAGGCGCAGGCGCAGCATCAGCGAGTACACGGCCAGCATCGTCAGGATCGACAGGTTCTCGTTGAAGTTCTGCACGGCGATCGAGTGGCCGGCGCTCATCAGCACGTGGCCGCGGTGCTGCAGCAGGGCGTTCATCGGCACGACAAAGAAGCCGGACAGTACGCCGATCCCGATCAGCATCGGGTAGGCGATCAGGGTGGAGTGCACGAACGCCATCCCCATCACCATGAGGCCCATCGCCACGCCCAGCGGAATGACGGTCAGCGACTTGCGCAGCGTGATCATGCGCGCCGACATGACGGCGCCGATGGTCACGCCGATGCCGACGAGGCCCACCATCGTCGTCGCCTTTTCGTACGTCATGTGCAGGTGCTGCTTGGCCCATTCCAGCACGATGAACTGCAAGGTGGCGCCCATGCCCCAGAACAGCGTGGTGACGGCCAGCGAGATCTGGCCCAGCTTGTCCTTCCACAGCGTGACGCAGCAGTTGGAGAAGTCCTCGATCAGGCGCAGCGGATTGCGTTCCTGGTGCGGGTAGATGGAGCCCGTCAGCGGGATGCGCAGGTTGAACAGGGCGGCCGTTACGTACAGCACGCCGACGACGCACAGCGCCGCCTCGTCCGACGTGGAGATGCCGGTGTCGATGGCGGGGAAATCGAACGACAGCATGACGGCGGCGATCTTGTCGCTGACCAGTGCGCCGCCCATGACGGTGCCGAGGATGATGGAGCTGATCGTCAGCCCTTCGATCCACGCATTGGCCACGACCAGCTTTTCCGGCGGCAGCAGCTCGGTCAGGATGCCGTATTTGGCGGGCGAATACACGGCGGCGCCGATGCCGACGATGGCATACGAGGCCAGTGGATGCAGCTCCCAGAACAGCAGGGCGCAGCCGAAAATCTTGATCATGTTGGCGATGAACATGACGCGGCCCTTGGGCAGGGAATCCGCGAACGCGCCGACAAATGCGGCCAATAACACGTAAAACAGCACGAACAGGAACTTCAGCAGCGGCGTGATCCAGGCCGGCGAGTGCATCTTGGTCAGCAGATCGATCGCGACGTACAACAACGCCGTGTCGGCCAGCGACGAAAAGAACTGCGCTGCCATGCATGTATAAAAACCACGATTCATTCTGAATGCCTGAAAACTGATATCGGCTTGCTTTATACCATGAATAGATGCCTTTCCAAAGAAAACGGGCGCCCATTAGGGCACCCCTTCGGTAACGCCGGCAAGGCCCGCTGCGGTACAATGCCGGCTTCCAAATTTTGCCGGAAATGTCATGCCAAGGCCCATTACCGCTACCGTTCATCTCGCCGCGCTGCGGCACAACCTGGCCCGGGCGCGCGCCTGCGCACCGGGTTCGAAGGCATGGGCCGTCGTCAAGGCCAACGCCTACGGCCACGGGCTGGAACGGGCGCTGCGCGGGTTTGCCGAGGCGGACGGGCTGGCGCTGATCGAGCCGGATAACGCCGTGCGGCTGCGCGAAATGGGCTGGACCAAACCGATTCTGCTGCTGGAAGGCTGGTTCGACGCGGCCGACCTGGAGACGATGACGCGCCATGGCATCAATGGCGCGGCCCATTGCATGGAGCAGATCGCGCTGCTGGAGCGGCATCGCAGCGCGCAGCCGCTGAACGTGCACCTGAAGATGAACACGGGGATGAACCGGCTTGGTTTCCGGCCGGAGCAGTTCGCCGAAGCGTACCGGCGCCTGCGCGCGATCCCGCACGTGGGCGAGATCACGCTGATGACGCACTTCGCCAATGCCGACGAGGCGCATCACCCGTGCCTGCCGATCCATGAGCAGCTGCGCCGCTTCGAGCAGGGCGCCGCCGGCCTGCCGGCGCCGCGCAGCCTGGCCAATTCGGCCGGCGTGTGCCAGATGCCGCAGTTGCAGGGAAGCCTCGTGAGCGACTGGATCCGTCCCGGCATCATGCTGTACGGCGGCACGCCGGGCGGGCGCACGGCCGCGGAATACGGCCTGCTGCCGGCGATGACGCTGGCGTCGGAAATCATCGGCGTGCAGGACGTGCGGGCCGGCGAATTCGTCGGCTACGGCAGCCGCTTCGAAGCGGAAGGCGCGATGCGCATCGGCATCGTGGCCTGCGGCTATGCCGACGGCTACCCGCGCCATGCGCCGACGGGCACGCCGATCGTCGTCGACGGCGTGCGCACCCGCACCGTTGGCCGCGTCTCGATGGACATGCTGGCCGTCGATCTGACGCCCGTGCCGGCGGCGGGCGTGGGCAGCCGTGTCGTGCTGTGGGGCGAAGGCATGCCGATTGACGATGTGGCAACGGCCGCCGGCACCATCGGCTACGAGTTGATGTGCGCGGTGGCGCCGCGCGTGGCGATGCTCGAGGATTGAAGGATCGGGGCCGCGTCCCCATATACAGCAGCTACATCGGAACACAGGACCGCCGCATGGCAAAAGCAAAGACGAACTACACCTGCAGCGAATGCGGCGGCACCAGCACGAAATGGACGGGCCAGTGCCCGTCGTGCCGGCAGTGGAACACGATGGTGGAAACCGTTGTCGAGAGCGCGGGCAACAACCGCCTGTCGCAGGGACACCAGGCACTGGCGCAGACAGCGCCCGTGCTGTCGCTGCACGAGATCGAGGCGCTCGACGTGCCCCGTTTCGGCACCGGGATCGATGAATTCGACCGCGTGCTGGGCGGCGGTCTCGTGGCCGGCGGCGTCGTGCTGATCGGCGGCGATCCCGGCATCGGCAAATCGACGCTGTTGCTGCAGGCGCTGGCCGAGATGTCGCGCGCGCGCAGCGTGCTGTATGTGTCGGGCGAGGAGTCCGGCGCGCAGATCGCGCTGCGCGCCAAGCGCCTGGCGATCGACGCGAAGGATTTCAAGCTGCAGGCCGAGATCCAGCTGGAGAAGATCCTCGGCACCCTGGCGGACGTCAAGCCGCAGGTCGCCGTCATCGACTCGATCCAGACGCTGTATTCGGACGCGCTGACGTCCGCCCCCGGCTCCGTGGCCCAGGTGCGCGAGTGCGCGGCGCAGCTGACGCGCGTGGCGAAGCAGACCGGCGTCACGATCATCCTTGTCGGCCACGTGACGAAAGAGGGCGCGCTGGCCGGCCCGCGCGTGCTGGAACACATCGTCGACACGGTGCTGTACTTCGAGGGCGACAGCCATTCCAGCTTCCGCTTGGTCCGCGCGATCAAGAACCGCTTTGGCGCCGTGAATGAGCTGGGCGTATTTGCGATGACGGAGAAGGGCCTGAAGGGCGTGTCGAATCCGTCCGCGCTGTTCCTGTCGCAGCACGACAACCAGGTGCCCGGGTCGTGCGTGATGGTGACGCAGGAGGGCACGCGCCCGCTGCTGGTCGAGATCCAGGCGCTGGTCGACGCCAGCCACCTGCCGAATGCGCGCCGGCTGTCCGTCGGCCTGGAACAGAACCGGCTGGCGATGCTGCTGGCCGTGCTGCACCGCCATGCCGGCATCGCCGCGTTCGACCAGGATGTGTTCATCAACGCCGTGGGCGGCGTCAAGATCACGGAACCGGCGGCAGACCTGGCCGTGCTGCTGGCGATTAACTCGTCGATGCGCAACAAGCCGCTGCCGCGCGGGTTCGTCGTCTTCGGCGAGGTGGGCCTGGCCGGCGAGATCCGGCCCGCGCCGCGCGGACAGGAGCGCCTGCGCGAGGCGGCCAAGCTGGGCTTCTCGATCGCCATGATCCCGAAAGCGAATGCGCCGAAGCAGCCGATCGAAGGGATGACGATCATCGCCGTCGACCGCATCGACGATGCGTTCAACCGCCTGCGCGAACTTCAATAAGAACAGCCGAGGATACAATAGTGACAGTGGATCAGAGACAGACCGCGCGCAAGATCCTGCGCGCCCGGGCGATGCTGGCGTTGGACGGCGGCGAGCCGGTGCCGGCACGCACGGCCGATATCAGCCTGGGCGGGATTTCCGTCACGACCGAATACAAGGCCAATGCAGGTCAGACAGGGCAGGTGATGTTCGAGATGCTGGTGGACGGCAAGCCGACGGTGCTGACGTGCCGCGTGAAAGTGGCGCACTGCATCTTCAGCGGCAATGAATTCCGCGTCGGGTGCATGTTCCAGCTGCCGCTGTCGCCGCAGGCCAGTGCCGCCATCACGCGGTTCATGAAGTAACCTGTTGTTGTTCAAATCGGGTAAATCCCGGTCTGTTCCGGCTTTTGATTTCTTGGCAGCATGAAATAATGGTACAGTCCGATACTGGAGGTCCCATGAATACCAATGCCAGCAATATCCTCTCTTCTCTCTACGGCAAGCCTGCCGGTTCGACCACGGGCATGTACGGCGGCTCGACCGGTGCCACGGGCGGCATGTCGCCCGCCGTCGCCGCGCGCGTGCAGCAGGCGCTGCAGGGGCAGAAGGGCACCATTGACAAGCTCAACAGCAGCCTGACGCAGGACCAGACGAAGCTGTCCGGCCTGGGCCAGCTGCAAAGCGCGCTGGCCGCGTTCGGCACGCTGGCGGACGGCATCTCCGGTGCCGGGCTGGCCACGTCGGCCACGTCGTCCGGCAAGGGCGTGCTGACGCCGGCCACCGGCGCCGGCGCCAAGGCGGGCACGTACAAGGTGGACGTGCGCCAGCTGGCGCAGAACCAGATCCTCAACAGCACAACGCTCCCGCTGGCAGACAGCAAGCTCGGCACGGGCAGTCCGGCCACGGTCAAGATCGATATCGGCACCCTGACGGCCGACGGCTTCAAGCCGGACAGCCAGGCGGGCAAGACCATCACGATCGACAGCAGCAACAACACGCTGGACGGCATCGCCAAGGCGTTGAAGGCGGCGGGCGTGGACGCCTCCGTCGTCAAGGGCGAGGGCGGCTACTCGCTGCAGGTCAAGGGCAAGGACGGCGCGGCGCAGGCGGTGCGCATCGGCGTGACGGGCGACGCGGCGCTGAAGGCGGCCATCGGCTTCGACCCGGCCGCGCCCGAAGCGACGGGCATGAAGCAGGCGCAGGTCGCGCAGGACGCGCTGCTGACGGTGGACGGCAAGGAAATCGCCAGCGCCAGCAACACCGTCGGCACGGCAATTGCCGGCACGACGTTGACACTGACAGGCAAGGGCGCGACAGACGTGACGGTCAAACAGGACACCAGCCAGATCGGCCAGAATGTCGCCGCCTTCGTTAAAGGCTACAACGACCTGACGGCCCGGCTGGCCACGCTGCAGGGCGGGGCGCTGAAAGGCGACGCCACCTTGACCAACGTCAGCAACCAGCTGGCGCAACTGGTGCGCGTGGGCGGCGGCGCCAGCGGCCTGGCGGACGCCGGCGTCACGCAGGACGCCAAGGGCAACCTTGTTCTGGACGAGAAAAAGCTGAACGCGGCCATCGCCGCCGACCCGGAAGCGGTCACGAAACTGTTCACCAACGAAGGCCGCGGCATCGCGGACAAGCTGGACAAGAAAATCGACGCCTTCTCCGCCGACGGCGGCAGCATCGCCCGCTCGCGCAAGCAGGTCACCCGCGAACTGGACACGCTGACGGAACGCAGGGAAAAGATGGCGAAGGCGCTGACCGTGCAGGCGCAGGCGCTGGCGAACCTGTACACGATGCAGGAGCAGTCGGGCGGGACGGGGTCGTTGCTGGATTTGCTGGGCTAAGCTTCATCGCTCGGCCGCGCGGTTCCTGCCGCCGCCGTCCGAGTTCGCCCCGGCTGTTCAGACGCCGGCGCCAGAGCTCGCCGGGGACAGGCTCCTCTTCGGGCGAACGCCCGAAGAGGAGCCTGTCCCCGACCTTTAATCTATCCCGGTCGCCGGCGACAGCAACTCCGCGACCCGGCAGTTTCCGAGCCAACGAGCGCCGGAACCAGCACGTCGGGGACAGGCACCTGTCAGGAGGCCGGGAGGCCTCCCGACACGTGCCAGTCCCCGGCGGATCCACCGTCCTCGTCAAGCCCGCCCAGGCTAGTCCACCACCGCCGTCCAAGCGCGCCCGGGCTAGTCTATCACCTCCGTCCGACTTCGCCCGGGCTGATCCAGCGCCGAAGCCAGTCCCCGACCTTTAGCGCATCCCGGTCATAGACGGCGACAACTCCGCGACGCGACATTTTCGCAGCCAACGAGCGCCGGAAGCAACACGTCGGGGACTGGCACCTGTCACGGTCGTTGTCAAACTAGTTGTCGCGTTAAGCGACATGGTTATGCGGCCCGGCGGTGGCAGTCGCTGCGAGCCTCTTTTGCCGGGTTCAGATGGACGACGCGTACTGGTTCCCAGTTTCGCGTCGCTCCGCTCCATCGATGCGGATGGCGGGCCTTGGCAGCGGCGTAGACGGCCTCTCGCGCAGCCAGCAGCTGCTGATCTTGCCGGGCGTGTCGCTGGGCGGGCGTGACGAAGCGGATCGCGCTGTGGCGATGCTCTTCGTTGTACCAGCGGACGAAGGCTGTTACCCATTGACGTGCTTCGGCCAGTGTCGCAAACGGGCGTGATGGATATTGCGAGCAGTATTTCATCGTTCTAAACAGCGACTCCGAGTAGGGGTTGTCGTTGCTTACAGCTGGTCTGCTCAGTGACGGGATGACGCCGAGCCGTTGCAAGGTAGCGACCATGGTTGCCCCCTTCATCGGGTTGCCGTTGTCGGAGTGCAGAATCACCTGCTGCGGCCGTACTTTCTCGCTTGCACAGACGTGCGTGATCACTTCGGCGGCCAGGTCACTACGCTCCTCATCGTAGACCTGCCATCCAACGATCTTCCTGCTGAAAATGTCGAGAAACAGGTACAAATACAAATAGACGCCCTTTACCGTTGTGGGCAAGTACGTGATGTCCCAGCTATAGATCTGGTTGGGCTGCGAAGCGACCAAAGCGCGGGGCTTGCTTCCCTGTGCAGGCTTCGCAGCAGCCCGATGCCGTAGCTGATTGGCGGCTCTTAGAACGCGATAGAACGACGCCTCTGAGGCAATATACGTCCCCTGATCGGTCAGACGTGGAACGATCTGGCTGGGCGGTAGATGGCCGAATTCAGGAGAATTGGCAATGGCCAGAATACGCTGCCGCTCAAGGTCGTCCAGCTTGTTACGCGGCTGCTGAATGCGCATCGGCCGGCGATCGCCAGCGGGCGCAGTTCGCCAGCGTTGCAACG
>Ga0265797_10003251_pt1 | contig 26250 bp, 20 predicted proteins | sample P2T30metagenome_FD_192433 | JGI IMG/M metagenome (GOLD analysis project Ga0265797, IMG submission 192433) | Plant litter microbial communities from East Loma Ridge, Irvine, California - P2 T30 | ecosystem: Environmental > Terrestrial > Plant litter > Unclassified | place: USA: California... | reverse complement strand
CGACCGCTTCATCCTCCCCGTCTACCCCCTCTCCTGGTCCAACCCCCGCAAATGGTACGGGTACACGAAATTCATCCTCCTCCGCGGCGTAACCTGCGACGTCATCTCCCACGACAGCGACCTCCTCCGCGCCATCCACTCGCGCGCAACCCGGTACGACGTGCGAGTCGAGCACCTGTGGACGTACTGCCAAGTGATATCCGCCATGATGATGTCCATTGCCCACGGCTCAAACGACGTAGCAAACGCCGTGGGGCCCTGGGCCGCCGTCTACCAGACCTATCTCGCTGGCGAAGTGGCCACCAAGTCGCCCACGCCCGTGTGGTTTCTGATTGTGGCCGGTTTGCTGCTCGGAGCCGGGTTCTGGTTCTACGGCTACCACATTGTCAGGGCGCTTGGCAATAAGATTACGCAGATGAGTCCGACGAGAGGATTTGCGGTCGAATTGGGCGCGGCGGTAACGGTACTCCTGGCGAGTCGGCTGGGCTTGCCGGTTAGTACTACGCAGTGTTTGACTGGCAGTGCTGTGGGTGTGGCGCTGATGAATTATGATCTTGGCGCTGTGAATTGGAGACAGTTGGCCTTTATTTTCTCTGGATGGGTGAGTTTTCTTCTTCCCCCTCTTTATTCTTTTTTGATTGATATCAACTCCATGGCGCTAATGTTCAAATACAGGTCATCACTCTCCCAGCTGCAGGTTTGGTCTCGGGCTTACTATGCGTCATGGCGCTTAATGCTCCGCATTTCTAGCTCTTCCTTTTCTTGACATGTTGAAAAACTGTCACCCGTTTGGTATAAGCAATGTAGCAGGAGCAGAAGAAGGAGACAATTCGGTTGTGCAAGCTAGGAGAGCATGTATGAATGTTGTTTTCACTCAAGGCAAAGCCTATATATCTCCAATATATAATGAACAATTTTAGCCGCTAAGAAGAAGAAGAAAAGATACGCCATAATGAGTGCGATGTGATGCAAAGAAGATCATCTCATGCAGTAATACAGCAATGTCTTTTCTTCTCCGTTAACCCTCATGCCCCCCGTCCATGTTCCTCTGTCTGCGTTTCAAGCCTAGATTCCCTCTTCCCCACATCCTCCACAATCACCTGGTCAGGGCCGGAGACAAGTCCCTATGGACACTTTACAATCGTTTCTATCCCTGTTGTTCCTTGACATGGACACCGATGATTGTGCATATATAGCAGAAGAGTCCAGATGGTTGCTGTAAAACCCCCATCCGAGGTGACGTATGGCGAGTTGCTGTGATGTCGAATTCCTCCAAGCAAGCGGCCTATCTCGCCAAGATAGTGAAATGACTCTGCAAGCCGGGATACAAAGTCACAAAATGCCACATGTAGTTGTTTTTCCGGTGCCAAGCAGGTTTACCGGGCCAACCATGGGGCTGCAGCTTCGCCAGCCGGCTCCCCAGATATGATGCCAACCACAATGGGTCTAATGGCGCCGGTGTGAATTACCTTGGCCGAACTGTATTCTGATATCCAAAGCAAGGTGAAGATGGAAGGTCAGGATGACAATGTCGACGACTTGGCTCGGCTTTGGTGCAATATGTGTGGTTTGTTCAGCTTTTAGGCTCATGGTACTGTACCCGTTTGCGCTAGGTAAGCCATCGACGTCAGAGGAGAGACTCGCTCACCACCAAAACAGCCCCAAGACGTGCACAACAACATGGCGCGTCCATTCTCATAGGCAACATCTAGGCCGTTCTCCAGACTTCTTTTCTCCACGTTTCTCTCCTTCACCACGAGGGCCGTGCACCGGGACATTCTCGACACCTGCCAAGATGTGCCACAAGCTGCAAGATGGGCCGTTAAGCGACTGCTCGAGCCACTCTGGGCGATGCTTGAGGTTTGCCAATGCAAAATTTTGAAGCGTGCGAAACGCCAACCGTTTGCTCTACAGGCTTGTGGGCCAGAAAATTCTGCGCCGAGTGAATTGAAAAGGCAGGTTGGGGAAGATCCCGAGGCCTTGCCAAGGGCGAGGATGCCGTGTATCCGTTCCACGCCCGGGGGTCCGGGAAGACAATGCACACTCAATGGCTGCTTTCAGAGCCAAGAGTGGATAACTCTGTGCCTTTTCCCTTGGCACTCGCCATCGCCAACTGCCCTTGGCGTGAACTCGTGACGCTTGGCGCGTCTCCGCAACACGGCTTGACTTGCTGTATGTACACCGTCTTCCCCACCACTCGAATAATTTCATATAGAAACCAAACAGACCCCGTTGAAACCTGCTCTTCCCTCATCGCTACTTTGCTCTCTCTCTCTTACTCAACTTGAAGTTTGCCTTCTCGCAAAGTTGTTTGTCCAACTCTTTTGTGCCTCCAACCCCCTCCGCAAAAAAGAAACCCCATCAACTCGCCAATCACGGCGTAAATCTGGAGGAGTCTGTCCCATACCCCGTGCTGAAGTTCTCTATGAATACTACAATCAACACCCAATCCACCAAATTTGTCCACGTGGCACCAGCCCGCGGGACGAGAATCCGTAGAAAACTCGAGCGTTGACTACTACGTCCTTGAGTTTGTTTTTTTATACACATTACATCCACCCACACCAACACAACAACCACCCCTCTTCCCTTGAAACATATAACAAAACAACGTTGCGAATATGGCGAAGAAAGCTGCCGCCCTTGAAGGGCACGTCAGTGGCCAAGCCAACAAACCAATGTCCAAGCCCGCCCACAGTCTTACACTCAAACAAGTCGTCGAAGAGCTAAAGACGGAAGAATGGTCTGGTCTTTCCGATGCCGAGGCCAAGCGGCGTGTGGACGAGTACGGGGCCAACGAACTGGGAGAAGCCGAGAGCGTGTCTCCCGTCAAGATTCTCATCGCGCAAGTCGCAAACGCAATGACCTTGGTTCTGATCCTGGCCATGGCCGTCAGCTTCGGTATCAAGTCGTGGATCGAGGGTGGCGTTGTCGCCTTTGTCATTGGCCTCAACATCGTCGTCGGCTTCTTTCAGGAGTGGTCGGCGGAGAAGACCATGGACTCGCTGCGCAATCTCAGTTCGCCGACTGCACGCTTGATTCGCAGTGGCCAGCAGGTCACTGTCCCGTCGGCTGAAGTTGTGCCCGGCGACGTCATCGAAGTCAAGGTTGGAGACACCATTCCTGCCGATATGAGGTGAGTACATTTTCTTTTCCCTTACCGCGCGCGAGTACCCTTTGTGCGTTTACGTTGTGAGCTGCAAACTAATGGCATGTTCCAGGGTATTCGAAGCCGTCAACTTTGAGACTGACGAAGCGTTGCTCACCGGAGAATCCCTCCCCGTCCGCAAGCAAGAAGATGCTACTTTTGAGGAAAAGACTGGCCCCGGCGATCGCCTCAACGTCGCGTACAGCTCGTCCAGTGTCACAAAGGGCCGTGCCAAGGGCATTGTTTTCGCAACGGGCGCCTACACGGAGATTGGAGCTATTGCTGCGCAGCTACGCGAGACAAAGTCAAAGGTTCGACCGGTCAAGCGCAAGGAGAATGGAAAGGCAAAGCCACATCGTTACCTCGAGGCTTACACACTTACCACGACCGATGCGATTGGCCGCTTTCTCGGCCTCAATGTCGGTACGCCTCTACAGAAGAAACTGTCCAAGCTCGCGGTGTTGCTCTTCTTCATTGCTGTCATTTGCGCCATCATCGTGCTTGCAGCCAACAAGTTCAGCTCTCGCCAGGAAGTCATCATTTATGCGGTCGCAACGGGCTTGTCCATGATCCCCGCTAGTTTGGTCGTCGTCCTCACAATCACAATGGCCGCGGGAACCAAATCAATGGTCAAGCGCAATGTCATTGTCCGGAATCTCAAATCCCTCGAAGCGCTTGGTGGCGTTACCGACATTTGCTCCGACAAGACGGGAACACTGACCCAGGGTAAAATGATTGCCCGCGGTGCTTGGATACCAGGCATTGGAACCTACACCATCGAAGACTCCACTGCGCCCCAGGATCCTACAGTGGGCAATGTACGTTTCAGTTCCGCAGCGCCCAGCCACATGGATCTCAAGTCTGGCGGTGAAAAGTGCGGCGATCTCGTGGCAGTTGATAAGTTGGACGGCCACAACGTCAGTGGATTCGGTGAATTCCTCAAGGTTGCTTCGCTTGCCAACCTTGCTGCCGTCAAGCAGAACAACGAGGGAGCCTGGGAAGCACATGGTGATCCTACAGAGATTGCCATTCAGGTCTTTGCCGCTCGCTTTGGCATGAATCGCAGTAGCCTGGTCAAGGGCGACTCGCCGCAATGGGAGGACCTCGTCGAGCTTCCCTTTGACTCGGATGTCAAGCGCATGTCGGTCATTATGAAGCACGCCAGTGGAAACTACGCCTTCACAAAGGGAGCCGTCGAGCGCGTCATCCAGAGCTGTACTACCTACCTGGCCGACGGAAACGAGCAATCCATGCCCGTTACCGATGAATTCCGCGAAGAGATTCTGAGCCACATGCAGGCTCTTGCTGGTCTTGGTCTCCGTGTCTTGGCCCTGGCTAGCAAGAGGTATCCGGCTGATGTTGAGAAGGGCGCCGAAGTGCAGCGTACTTCGGTCGAGTCTGAGCTTGTTTTCCGTGGTCTGATCGGTCTTTACGATCCTCCTCGTCCCGAGTCTGCTGTCGCCGTCCGCCAGTGCCACGAGGCTGGCATCGAGGTCCATATGTTGACTGGTGATCACCCGGAAACTGCAAAAGGTTTGTTGAACCCCCATGTCAAAGTGTGCATGTAGCATATACTAACTTTTTCTTTTAGCCATCGCCATTGAAGTCGGCATTCTCCCCTCACCCGACCGGTACCGGAAAATCTCGGGCGACATCGCCAACTCCCTTGTAATGACAGCCTCTGAGTTTGATGAGCTCACCGACGACCAAGTCGACCAGCTCCCCGTGCTCCCCCTCGTCGTCGCCCGCTGTGCTCCAAGCACAAAGGTTCGTATGATCGAGGCCCTGCACCGCCGCGGCCGCTTCTGCGCCATGACTGGTGACGGAGTCAACGATTCGCCGTCGCTCAAGCGCGCCGACGTGGGAATTGCCATGGGCCAAGCCGGATCCGACGTTGCAAAAGAAGCGTCTGACATTGTGCTTACCGACGACAACTTTGCCTCTATCCTCGCTGCCATTGAAGAAGGCCGCCGAATATTTGATAACATCCAGAAGTTTGTGCTGCACGTTTTGGCCGAGAATGTGGCGCAGGCGGGTACACTGCTCGTTGGGCTGGCGTTCAAAGACCGCACTGGTCTTTCCGTATTCCCGCTCGCTCCCGTGCAGGTCGTTTGGATCATCATGGCTACATCGGGTCTACCGGACATGGGCCTCGGTTTCGAACGCGCGGTGCCCGACATCCTGAACCGGCCGCCGCAATCGCTCAAGACGGGCATCTTCACCATGGAGTTCCTCGTCGACATGGTCGTGTACGGTCTGTGGATTACGCTGCTGTGTCTCGCCAGTTTCGTCCTCGTCGTCTTTGGCTTCGGCGACGGAGAGCTCGGCCAGGGCTGCAACGAAACATACTCGGAGTCGTGCGAGCTCGTGTTTCGCGCCCGTGCCTGCACCTTTGCTTGTCTGACGTGGTTCGCCCTCTTCCTCGCGTGGGAGATGATTGATATGCGGCGTTCATTCTTCCGCATGCAGCCCGGTAGCAAGCGCTACTTTACACAGTGGATGATCGACGTGTGGCGCAACCAGTTCCTCTTCTGGGCCGTCATGATTGGCTTCGTCACCCTGTTCCCGCTCATCTACATCCCAGTGTTGAACACGGTTGTGTTCAAGCATGCGCCGATTGACTGGGAGTGGGGCATCGTGTTCATCGAGAGTGGCATCTTCTTTGCAGGTATCGAGTCTTGGAAGTGGTGCAAGCGCGTCTACTTTCGCCGCAAGGCAGCCAAGAACGGAACCGGCAAGGTGGACAAGAACATGGAGATTGAGGATCGCGTGTTCGGGAGGTATTACAGCAGTAGTTCTTCGGCCGCCGGTACCGAGGATATGCGGGAGAAGGACAAGGCTTAGATATGGGTGGTGGTGGTGTTGTGAGAGAAGGTCAAGGGGACAAGCAGGAGGTGGAGGTGGAAGTGGAGAAATCATATGGAGACGGCAGGCTTAGGAGAAACATGCAAACTGTGTATGATAGGCCTCTGCTTTATCTGTGGACGAGATTAAATAATTGCACGAGTAAAAGTTAGTATATTGTTTTATAGAATGCAAATGAGAATGATTAACGTACGGTTGTATGGAAAATAGTATTGTAATATTGCACTAAACCGCGTCACTCGAACCATTGTTTCCAAATCATGAAGAGGGAAAGAAATAGAGAAAGAGGTGAAAGGTGGGGTAAACATGTCGTTGGATATTTCCGGTAAGTCACGTTGCGGGATTTTATTCCATGTATCTGCGGGATTTTCACCACATTGAGTCTGCCTATATCACGTGACTGTTTACACACTAAATGCACACATGCAGAGCAGCTTTGAGTAAAAAGAAAAATATATAGCAGCTAGATCTATACATTCTTAGAGTTCTGGTGGGGTACGAACACTGTATAGGATCCACGAGTCCACCAAGTTAGTGCGGCGAGGATATCTACAAGGATTGCAACGCAATTCGGACTTACCTTGCTACAAGAGATTAACTTGAACAAGCGATTCTACTCAAAGTATGCACACATCCCACCTCTGCATTTGCATCCACACATCCACATCCTTACGCGCACTGCCTTGGGAGTAGTACAAATTAAATGATATATGAATTGTTACGTTTGCTAATGATTTCAACCCATGAAATGTTGTAGAATTTACAGAGCAAGTGCTACAGAAAGGAAGCAGCGCCGACCTGCTATGCGATATGCCAAGCTTAGCTCTTCTGTGACGGGATAGGCTGTAGCTCATGAGAGGAAGAGGTCTCGGTAATGGTACTTGCTTCAGCCTTTTTCCAAACCGTCCCCCGCATGCTTTCCGGTACCTCGATTGCAAACACGCTGATGAAGAGCCCGATACCACTGAGGATTACGCAGCTGTAGTACACGCTCTTGTATCCGATATCACCAAGCTCACCTTGAGGAAGGCTCGCATCGCCATACTTCTTCTCAATGCCTTCTGCAACTGCCGTAAGCACGGCTAAGCCCAGTACGCTGCCACCGACCTGCAGCGCGACATTGAAAACGCCAGCAGCGGCGCCCTGGTCCGATCTAGATGCGGAAGACACTACGACGAAGTTGGCAGTGATATAAACGGCACCGATGCCGGCAATGTATAGAATCATCCCTGGGAAGGTATAACGCCAGTACGAACTTTGCTCGGTGATGAAGCTGAAGAGGAGGACACCCGGGATGGAGAGGGCCCAGCCGAAGATGAACTATTAAGCAAACACAAGAGAGTCAGAGCCGTTCATCGATGATACAGTGAGTACAGGCGGAGGGAAATGAAGAACTTACCATGGCCCTTGCGCCGAAGATAGGCACAAGACGACCCGAAAGGGTATTGAAGATGAAAGCGCTCACGCCCAGCGGAATGAAGAGAACCGAGGTGTGTATGGCACTAGCGCCGTAGGACTGGAGCTGAACGGTGAGGAAGTAGGTGCATGCTTGTCGTACGGCATAAGTATTGACAGCAAGGATCAACGTGAGATTGAATGACAGGTTACGGAACAGATGGGGTGCAAGGATTGCCTGAGGAGCTACACGTTCGTGTAGGATGAAGATGACAAGTAGGACAATAGAGACAACAAGCGTCGCAATGATCTTAGAGTCGTTCCAACCTTCGGAGTTGGCCGATGTGAGGGAATAGGTAAGGAGGAGGATACCAGGAATGCCTAGAGAGATACCGAGGGCGTCAAATCGGACCAGGCGGTCACGGACAGATTGTAGAAGCGCTTTCTTGGGCGGTGGTATGCTTTCGCTTGTGTCTTGACCATCCATAGGGGGCGGAGTAGTAGAACGAGGCGAGCGGACGCGTGGAAGGAGAGCATAAGCTGCGGGAATGACGATGCACGAGATGATTACGGATATGTAGAATATCCACCTCCAGCCGAGGAATGCCGTGAGGACACCGCCAAGGATGAGTCCAATGATGAAGCCTAGAGATCCTGCTGCGCCCCATATTCCAAGAGCCTTTGCCTTCTGGGTGGGATCGGTAAAGTACAGGGCAATATGGGCTTGCGCTGAAGGGATAGTGAAGGCTGCACCTATCCCCTGAAACGCTCTGGCGATGACGAGTCCGATAAAGGTGGGAGTTAAAGCGCAGACCAAGCTGAACAAAGCGAAGAAGACCATCCCAAAGAGCAAGACGCGACGATGCCTGGGATCCATATTAGCTAGGTCTATTAGGAATCGGGGTTCTGGTAGAGTCTCACCCGAATATGTCTCCTCCACGACCGCCCAGCAGGAGAAAACCGCCGAATGTGAGAGCATAGGCGGAGATGATCCATTGGAGATTGCTAACCTTGATGTCAAAGTCTTTCTGGATGGTGGGAAGTGCAATCGTTATGGCACTCAAATTGGCGAGGTCTAGAAACATCGCAGAGCACCTGCAAAGCGTGTATTAGTGAAAGAATAAAGCACGTGATACCAATACCTACACGACCGCTAGAATGTAGTAGGGGCTGCACCCAGCCGTACGGTCTGGGAGAGCCTGTAGCTTCCGGAGAAACATTGTGGGTAGACGTGAGCTGTCGTGTATGTCAAGGTGTCAATGGTTTCAATGGTCTGCATAAGGAGCTCAAAGACCGTGGGATTTATTGGCAGATCAAGAACGATGATCCGCTGATCGTCTTTTGTTGAGGGAGACCGCGCCCTTTATTTTTGTACCTAGTGGGGTTGTTAAACTTTGCGGCCGGGTACGACAGCCCTTCCCCAAACAACACCACGCCCTTTTGCTACGTGTGAAGGGCGCCTTTGGCTGTTAAACTTTGTCGCTGTCGCAAATCTCGGGAACTCGGTGAAAGTCGCCCTACCTAGGACTAGCCGCCATTGTATGGGCTCTTTCAACGCCATTAAAAACCCTCTGGGTCACCCTTACAATGTACAACTCAATGTCGTGATCATAAGATCAACAGCTCATCGCAAAACAAAACAAAACTTATCGATTTCGCAAGGCGGCCTGTTTGAGTGAGTTAAGCGTCAAGACGGCCCGGTGTTACGCACATATCGGCAGCGGCTCGTAAAAGGCTCGTCCCACGGCCCGTTTTACGGGCCGGTGCACAGGTCTTGACAAGTGTCTTTGGTACACTAAAATATGCAAGCGATGCCGTCATAACTCCGGAAGAAACAGAACTAGTCTGGCTCGCAACCAGTTGTCACCCTCTTCAAGCACGTACTTCTGCTTTTCCGTAAAAGAGACTTTGCGCGTCGAAAAACCGCTACTGGTAAATACATGCGTGCGTTTGAAGTGTTTTCACTCTCCCAGCATACAACAGCTACATCGACAGCATGAACCGTATATTGGCCCAAAAGATGCGCGGGAAATTAACCATTAATAGAAGGTGCATCAGCATTTACAGTGGTGACGGGTGCCGGTCTTCTGAATAGCATGACATGGCCAAGAATGATTTGATAAACTCCAACTTATGCAAAATACGTGTCATTGGAATTGACTAGTATGAATCTACAGTACTTTTCGGTCAAAAAATTGCCTAGTTCAACGGACCGGGACAGTTGGCAGCTGCAAACTGCTTCTTCTTTTTTGGACTATAGCACAGAGGATTGCTCACACTATTCGCAAAAGCAAAGGGATGGCGGCAATGCACGCAATCGTAACAACCAGCATCGTTAGTTTTACTAGACTAAAGATCACGAGGAAACACGTTTGCTAGCGTGTACATGAACGTTCAGTGTGGTCCACTGAGCCTCTTTCTGCTTGTTCATAGTCCATTGGAAGGCAGACTATCCGCGTCTATACGCATGCTGCCTCCTGATCGCAATTCTCCCTTGCATTGCCTGTAGACAACGAAGAGTACCACTGGCGGCAGTAGTGAGAAGCCAGGTCGCAGGCAGTGATGGTACTCATAATCGAACCCTTGTACACCTCGGAATGGATGAAGATAGAGGGAATGATTAGAAAGATGCATCCTACGCAATCTTCGGACTAGCGTTAGAGATGGAATCAAGTCTCTCGTTTCGGAAAATGGGTTGTATTGAACGTGGGTACGCTATATGAATCTAACATGGGTACCAGCTGGGTTTCATCATACGTGGTCGGTTTCGGCATGGATATACACCACTTGAGAACTTTGGGGCATTGTTTAGAGCACCAAATGACCAGTTCACAAGGACCAACCCCAAAAGATTACTAGCGCGTCCAATAGACGGTGATACTTTCGAGGGACTGCCAAGACTATGGACTTCGTAAGTCGTACAGTAGTAGGTTGTTAATTAGCCGTACCGTAGCAGTGAAACAAGTGTTGGCAATCGTACTACGGCAGTAGCACGGTACAGCGGAAAAAAAGAGAGAAAAGAGAAAAGAAAAGAGTGAAGAAGTGAGGGCAAAAAAAAAGAAGAAGAAACCGTACCGTCGACGTGGTAGTCTCACAGTAGTGCTGTAACTGTTCGTTGGACGCGTTAAGGATTACCTTATCCGAGCAGAGAACTGCCAGCAATACCGTATTGCAATAATATAAATATATGTTGTCTATCCTCACCAACAACATCAAGCAAGTCCTTTACACCAACACTCTCTTATCAAGCAACTCCTTTGCAGCAATACTCTCTTATCAAGTAGCTCCTCTGCAGCAATACACTCTCATCATGTCACTCGAGCCCATGCCATTCTTGAGCGGTCCTACTCCAAACAGTTCAGGGCCATGCGGTCGTAACGACCCACCGAGCGATGTTGTCTCTATGATACCCCTCTCAAAAGCACAGCAAGCACTCTGGCTGGATTACCTCGTCAGACCACACGCATGCCACTACCACCTGAGGCTCGAAGTTGACCTAACCCACTTGCACCCGACCTTAGAGCGTCTCTTGGATGGTTAGTTCTCCTGTAGTTTTGACATCAAACATCGCTAATGACATTACTTCGTGTAGTCGTTCAGACACTGGGAAAAGAACACCCGATGCTGAGAACAACATTTCACCTCGATGCTGTGGATCAATCAAACAGACCGTTCATGGCTGTTCACTCTCAAGATACAGCTGTTCAGAGTTTTGAGATTATGAATGGACAAGCGAAACTCTCGTCTTCTCTGCGTCGCAGTTTCGATCTTTCCTCGGAATTTCCGGTTCGCTGGGTTATACTGCACGATACTACAATTCAGGGAGGAAAAGTTCAGACCACATACAGGCTTTTCGCTGTTGGTCACCATATTGCCGTCGACGGCTTCAGCTTGAGCCTTCTATCGAAACAGATCCTCAGGCTTCTCGAACCGACTACGGAGCAGCCGACCACTGGAGAGACAGGTCTCTCGTACGGCGAGTACGTTCAGAGACAGGTGAGAAGCATTTTCCATTCTCAGAATGACAGTATTGACACGTGTTGCCTAGGATGCATACTTGAGAAGCACAAGCGGACGAGCTGCAAAAGATTTCTGGATGTCGCAGATTGCGCACACTACTCCTTTCTCGTGGACCGTACCTCCTCCCGTCAAGCACAGCGGCGATTACCGCCGCATGCACACATGGGCGTTCTTCTCCAACGAGGAACTGCAGAAATGGAGCGAGCTCTACAAAACGTCTTGGTTTCGGGTCGCCTCGACCATAGTCAGCTTGGTTACAAACGGCAATTCAGAACCCACGCCGCACCATGATCGGGCTCTCTTCGTGGCGTTTGGCGCACGTCCCAAAGAATTCCAGACGTGTGTTTCACACATGGCCAACACGGTATGTCGCGGAAACCAAACATTAGTCTACGTGAGCTGACATGACGACAGATGCCAGTGAAGGTGCCGCTCGCACACTTACTGCAGAACAACGCCACCTTTGCCGAGGCAGTCAAGGCATTTGGGAAAAATCTTTCCAGTGCAAAGAAGCACGAGATGTTTCCTTTCCTTAGCTTGATTGAAGAAGCCCGGGAGAGCATGGATGAATCTCAGCTCAAATTCAAAGTTGCTGTGACGTTCTCGCCAAAACTAGCTAGCAAAGCGTGCACCATCTATCCGGTGGAAGGAGTGTGGGACCTTTTCTTCTGTTTCCTAGAGCATGATGATGGTGTTTCTCTTGGTGTAAGTTCACGATGACCCGAGCCACTTTCTCACATCACTAACTCACCCAGGTCATTGCAAATCCACAAATCTTCGACGACAATGCTATGTCCAAGTTGCAGAGTCAATTTCTCAGCATAGTAAAGTCTTCCCAGCAAGACAGCTCATTCAAGCTGCGCGAGCTCTCGTCCTTTGAAGACAGAGAAGTTGCCTGCATCGTCAACGGTCCTTCTATTGGAGACGTTGAAGCTATCAGCAGCTCTCGAGTACATTCTTGGATCAAACAGCGTGCAGCTATGCAGCCCGATGCCATTGCGTTGTTTTCGGCAGAACGCAACGAGAGCGTGACGTACCGCGAGCTAGCGAACAGGAGCAGCCAGGTTGCGCATTATCTCGCAGCAAACAAGGTAGCACCTGGCGAAGGAGTATTGCTACATATATGTCGAGGGTTCCAAACGGTCATATGGCTCCTTGGGATCCTCCAGGCCGGCGCTTACTACGTTGTTCTCGACAAGAAGTTGCCAGACAGACGCAAAGCCGCCATCGCCGCTACTTCTGAAGCACGGTTCCTCGTGACCGACGACTTCAAGATTCAGCAAATGATCTCGGGTCTGGACATTGAAGTACTCAGCCTCGATATCGCTGAACGAGAGCTATCTGCGCAGCCAGTTACCTTTGTGGAGAGTACACTCAGAGACAACGATCTCGCATACAGTATGTTTTCACCGTCCGTATATTAATTCGAAGAAACTAACACTTGACAGTAATCTTTACGTCTGGCTCGACGAGTCAGCCTAAGGGGGTCATGGTAGAGCACTCCAATTTCAGCCACTATGTGAGCGCTTCTCGTAGCTCCGTGAAAATTGGACCAGGCAGCCGAGTTCTTCAGTTCGCGACCTTTGCATTTGACGCCTCTGTCCTGGAATGGGCAGTGACACTCTCATATGGCGCAACCCTTTGCTTTGTCGAACACCCGGAACTGCTCGTAGGGGACTATCTCGCCACCGTCATCGACAAGAACAGGATCAGCTTCCTCCACACGACACCCTCAGTACTTGCCACAATCCCTGTAGAAAGAGACCTAGCTTCATTAAGGATCATATCTTTCGGAGGAGAGCCTTCTTCCGCTGGGCTGCTTGGCAGGTGGAGACAGAAAGCTAAGCTCTTGCACGCCTTCGGCCCCACTGAAACAACGTAAGCTACCAACCTCTTCCACTTATTCTTTCGACTTGACTAATGATGCAGTGTTATTGTGACCGTGGAAGCTATCGAAGAGGATCAGTGCGGCGATGCTCCGCTTCCTTCGCCGTCCATGATCGGAAAGCCGGTCCCGAACACGACCATCCGGATCTGTCCAGAAGATAGCGACGAGTCACTTCCCACCCGAGAGCACGGAGAGATATGCATCATTGGCCCCCAGGTCTGTCGCGGCTACAGAGGGCAGCCTGAACTCACCGAGAGACACTTTCATGTCATCCAATTGGACGGCCGTGATACAGCCTTGTACCGTACAGGTGATAGAGGCTTTCTGGACGAGGATGGGAACTTGTGCATTGATGGGCGTATGAAGAACCGAGAGATCAAGCTGCGAGGCTATCGTATGGATCTGTATGAGATTGAGAAGAGCATTTTGGATCACAGCCCAGAAGTGCAGACTGTATCCGTCCAGGTACATGGAGATTCGCTGGTAGCTTTCATTGCCCCAGAGAAGGCTCCATGCGACGTCATCCGTGACAGACTGGCTCTGGATGTCCCGTCATACTCTCTCCCTGCTCGATTCTTTGCAGTCAACGCACTGCCGTTGAACGCGAACGGCAAGACAGACCATGCACAGGTTGCTGAGCAATTTCAGGGTCTACTAGCATCCTCCGAGACGAAGCCAGCACTGAAGAGGTTGCCCAGCTTGGTGCTGAAGAAGAACCTACCGGGGGTATTGTCGCGTCACGAGGACAGCATCTCGAAGATTCTCAAAGATATCTGGATGCAGACCCTGAAGCTGGCAAGCCCACCAAACTCGGATGCATCTTTCTTTGAACTTGGAGGACACAGCATCTCCTTGACGGAACTTCACAAGCGTATTCTAAACCACTTTCCGGGCTGCAAAGTGTCCTTGTTGGATATTTTCGAGGCACCAACCATCGCGAAACAAACTGCATGTCTGTCTAGCAAATTAGAGCCGGCGGAACAGACGAGCCCTCTTTCGGATAGCAGCTCTGACAGTGGAAGCGAATCGGACGTTCTCACCGCAGCTACGTCTCTTAGCACCTCTTTGGACCTTGACGATAACAAGTTTGCAATCGTCGGATTGGCTGGACACTTTCCTGGTGCTGTCGATGTCGATAGTTTCTGGCAGCTGCTCGTGGAAGGCCGAACAGCTGTTTCGACTCATGAAGCAGCTGTAGCGCCTTCCGACATGGCAGAAGATGAGATCTTTGTGCCTAGGTACGGCTCACTGCCGAAACTCCCACCGGTCAGCGCTGGAGCGTGGAACATGACGCCGGAGGAGGCCAGGCTTACGGATCCACAGGTACGGGTTTCCCACTCACTCAGAGAAACATGATTGCTAACACCAGCAGAAACTGCTCTTTCTCTCCGTCGCCTCTCAAGCGCTCGCAGACGCCCACATCAAGGTTACCAAAGGCGTACCTAACCCCATCGGCGTCTTTATCGGTGCGGCACACAACACACACAAGGATGCGCCTGATACGCCCTTGCCGGCCGAAAGCTTTCAAGCGCGCCACCGTTCGCTGCTTGATCCACCCATCTCAACCTTCACAGCGTACAAGCTGAATCTTACGGGTCCCAATACAACACTCAACACTGCATGCTCGAGCTCCTTGGTCGCTCTACAGCAAGCACTTTCTGCTTTGCGTGACGAGACCTGCTCCACTGCTCTTGTTGGCGGAGTCAGTGTTGCTTTCCCACAACTGGGTGGTTATGTGACGGCCCCGGGCCAGGTGTTCAGTCCTATGGGCCACTGCCGCCCACTTGACGCAGCCGCCGATGGATCTGTGCCATCTGATGCAGTCGCCGCAGTCATTGTCAAGACGTTGAGCGCAGCACGGCGTGACAACGACGACGTGTATGCGGTGATTGATGGATGCGCAACGGGGTCTGATGGCTCAGTCGACAAGGTGGGCTTTACTGTGCCTTCAAGTGCAGGTCAGGCGCGAACTGTTGCTGCAGCCATTCGTGCTGCAGGCGTAGCACCGGAGATGATCAGGTACGTTGAGCTGCATGGCAGCGGAACGAGCATGGGAGATGCTTTGGAGGTCAGTGGGTTGGAGCGCGCATTTCAAGAAGTGCAAAGGCCTGGCGATGATGCTTTAAGTGTTGTTCATGTGGGCAGCAACAAGGGTGTCTTTGGTAACAGCGAGGCGGCGGGCGGGATGGTAAGTCTGATCAAGATGGCGTTGGCTGCTTCGAACGGCTTCATACCACCGATGGGAAAGTTGGGTGCACCGAACCCAATGTGCAACTTTGAGGGAAGGCTGCGCCCGCTGCTCAGCCATCTCAAGCTGGCGCAGGATGATAGAATTGGAGTGACGAGCTTAGGCTATGGTGGCACCAATGCCCATGCGGTGCTTTCTAGCGCAGAGGCGTATGGCATTCAAAGGCGTTCAAGGAACGCGTGAGTAGTGTAGTAAATCTAGTCCCTAATTATAGCCTAATCAATTCTCTTCTTATCACGATTTTGGCCTTGTGTTCCTTCACCCCCCATTCGAATTTTCTCGCCGTTTTGATCCCCCTTTCTTGGCTATCATCTTGAGGGGGCTCACTTGTGCTGATATTATTTCTCTTCTTATCACTCACATGCACAGTTTGTTGTTGTAAGACACATTTCATCATCCTCTGGCCGTAATCTGCCCCAGTACTCATGATCAGTTCTTGACCTTATCCATGACTTGTCGTCTACCCGACTCTCTCCATGCGCAACTGTGCTTTCCAATTTAGCCTTGACTTCCATCTTCCGCGTGCACTTCTTTGGATATCGTTTCGAGGGGATCTAACAGTGGCTGGACGATTCCGTGTGGCGTGACGATTTGAGCGTGGATAGCTATAATATTACATGGTTTTTAGAGTGAGTACCATACTTCTCCCTATAATACATCACCAAGCTTGATCTTAAGCCAGAAGCTACTAAGAAAGTAAGATAGCAAGTAGCACTCGCTCTATGGGCATAGAGGATACCTAAAATTTATATTCAATAGCGAGCTGGGACATGCTATATTACATTCAATTACTCTGTATATACTAATGATAGGTACAATCAAGATAGCGATATAGAGTAATAGAGATAGTCTAAAGAAGTTTAGAAGGATAGGGAAAGTGATAGGGGGCTAAGGCGGAACCGAGAACTAAACCAAAAGTACCAAACTTACTGTGAAGACCTACAGTCCTAGGTTGTCTCATGCGTAGTACATCGTGGGACGCACGTGATATGTCCCATGTTGGCTTTCCACCAAGCTCGTGGGATCACTTGCCCCTGCGGGCTGGCGTTATCCATTGGCCCCAAAGTGCTGAATTTCTGGCCGGCCCCCTTGGATAAATCCTGTCATGCTTTTCCTACATATCCTGGCGGTCTGCATTCCAAGTTTGTAACACTTATCGAAACACTGATAAGATACTTTGCGATAATGCCTCAAGGTATACATGAAAACCTATTAATAATCATGGTATAAAAACTCTGCATAAAGTTGATTTGTTACGTGTGACTTTTCTTGAAACTCATACTATACTTGGCTGTTACTAGAGGCACTATATTAGCTATAGCTACAGATCTCAGATTTTCAAACAAAGAGAGGGTAAGTAGGTTCACGAAATTGGCCATGTTGTTATATCTTGGCGAGAGGGAGGAACATCTGTTCAGTCTAAACAAAGACCAAGATATCGTAGGAACATCAGTGGGAAGAAAAGAAGTGGCACAGCAGCCTCCTAATATTTCCATACTATACAAAAAGCGCTACATGTCATAACATGGATACATTGACGAATCCTACACGACCAACCTCCCTGGCTCAGCCTCTAGCACCGTCTTCACTCTCTCGAGGAACACCTGACCACGACGTTCATCACCCTTGGGCACGGTAACACTGAAGACATTAAGCGGGCCGGAAGCAGCAGTAAAAGTATGCGCCTTGGAAGCTGTGCGTTTAGGCGCCGTCTTTTTGCCTGCGAGGAGATCCAAGATGTCTGATTTAGGGGCTGTTTTGTGTGTAGTTTTGGACTGTGGAGCCAACGACGTAATCTGTGGGACAAAGTTGCCATGCTGGTACTTTGATGAAACCTTATCCAGCCCCAGAACAGCGTTGAAGAGCTCGTCAGAAGAAGGCTTCGCGAGTTTCGATCGTGGCAAACTTTCATTTGCGAGTTCAGTTGCACGAGCGACAAAGGTGGAGAGCGGGAGGAAGACGCCTATCGAGTCCTTGACGCGCTTTTGGCATTCCATGACAGCGGTCAGAGAAACCGGGAGTGCGACTTCGACGGGCAAGTCGTCGACGACCGCCGGAGCCTCCTTTGTGGCCGCCTTCTTGGGGACCGCCTCCTTCTTGGCCATGGGCTTGATGTTGGAGAGATCAAGGTGCGAGAGCTTGGTGAAGCGGCTGGCTAGTTCAGAGGGGTATGCGTTATCAATCTTGCCGACGTATGCAAGAACATCGCCCTTGAGGAGTCTGCCATTAGGGCCGGTAGCGGGGATTTTGTCGGCTTCTGAAATGGGTAGACCATTGACTTGGAGGAGGTGTTGTACAGAAGGGTAGAGCGGGTATGTTTGCTTGGTCGCCTTGCCGCCGCCGCCGCTGGAGGATTTCTTCGCAGGCGATGCAGAGGTGCGCTCCTCTTTTGGTACCGGGGCGGACTCCTTGGGCGCTTCAGCCTCTTGCTTGGGCGCGGGGCTATTTTCTTCAGCGGGAATCTCAAGAGTACTCAGATCGTCGCCTGGCTCGGCCGTGACTGCTATCCGTGTGCCGACCTGGACTGCTTTTGAACCATCTCCCACCTGCACCTCTGATTAGCCATGCCATGTACACACTGAGTCAATGCACATACAGTAATCTTTGCCAGAACACCGTCATCCTGTGCCTCGACGTCCATCTGTGCCTTGTCCGTTTCAATCTCGAGCAGAACATCGCCGGCGGAGAAGGAATCGCCCTCTTTGATCTTCCAGGTCGCAATGTTGCCCTCGGTCATGGTCGGGGAAAGGGCGGGCATGTTGAAGCTGTGGGCAGCCAGCGCGGCCTGGCTCGAGTGAAGTCCTGTGCATTGTCATCAGCCATGGAGCCTATTCGTGCTGCAATCGCTATTTCCTTACCTCTGCGGGCGCCATGGCTGCGCAGCTGCTGTGAGGCAGCCCGCGCTGAAACCCTACATACCGCCGCGATTGAAGCCATCAGATATGAATTGGCCGGTGGACGGCAACTGCGCAGCAAACTGTGGTTGGGCAGAGGAAAGCTTTGGCAGGCAGGCTTTCGGAGTTCAGGACGGGAGTGTTGGGCGAGCGGGCGGGATAAGGTTCGGAGGTCGTTGTTGCGCGCTTGGCCCGCTCTTTTTTCTTACCCGTAGTTGAACATGGAAAATGTCGGACCTGGGACTACTAATCCACCCTCCACTTACCACGGGAACGGGAGGATTGTAAGGGATCATTCGGCACAATCGATTGCCAAACCATGTGCTTTTCATAGCATCCTTGACTCACCAACAGGAACATGCCAACCTTTTCCCGGGGCGGCTTCAACGACCTGATGGCGCTCCGCCTCCCCTCCTCCCTCCGCGCTGCCCTCTTCGCACGCACCTCCGCCCACGCTTCTACCCGCACCTTTACATCCTCGCCGCTACGACGCTACGCAATAAACGCCAAGTCCAGCCTCCAGACATCCCGATCCGCCTTTGTCAACAACGACCCGGTGCTGCGCCAAGTGATTCAAACCCGACAGCCAGTGCTACTCTACCAGGCCCCCAGAAACAAATGGTACTATGCCAAAGTGTACGGTACAGGCGCGCTATGGATCGGCGTCGGCGCATACTCGATCAAGTTCAACGATGACATCAAGGAGAGTGGGCTCCCGTTCTTCGTGAGGCCGACATATGTGGTTGTTGGAGCTGCCTTTATCGCAATCGGGTGCTACATCTGCACCGCGCCCACCAACCGCATGCGCGCGCTAGAAGTTCTGCCAGGTCTCCAGGGCAGCCCCATGCAGCTCCGCATGACGGTCAAGGCAGCCCCATGGTCACAAGAACGCATCATCTACTCAAGCATTGGCGGGGCCACGATAAGCGAGAAGACGGAGCCCATGGTCGCCGAGCTGCTCGAGGCAGACCGCTTCAGACGGCAGCGCGTATGGCAAGATTTGGAGGATTTCAGTGCTCTGGGCAAGGTGTGGGAGGGCTCGGCCCGATGGGTGCATCAGAAGTGGACGAATTTCTTCCTGAGGTTCAAGTTTGCGGTGCTGAGGTTTGGGATTGCAAAGGTGAAGGTGCAGGGTGATGAATGGAAGATTGATTGCTCAGGCTGGTTGTTGGAAGATGGAAAAGGTATGTTTTGGAGTGCGTTTGTGTGTGTGTGTGTATTGGAACTGACTTTGATGTAGCTGTCGATCGACTTATTGCGGAAGAATAGGTTGACTAAAGTGGCCTAGGGGCCCCTTTTGGTCGCATGTGTATATCCTGTATGATGTTGTACGAATACTGTACAAACACACCATGAAACAAAACACTTAAACACATGTCTACCCGACATTCTTTCTTCTTTTCTCTACATCTCAATAACCTCAAATGACTTCAAAACCCAACGTCAAGCCAATATCCCACCCCACCTTTCCCTTTGTACTGCTGTGTGAAGAATCCTGCAGTCGATCTATTTTTTTTTCATGCACCAAATCAGTTCCTGCATGTCCGGAATATTATAGAAAAAAAATCAAAACTCACCCTCTACTCTGTTCCCTATCTTTTGCCTTTTGCCATTCCTTCCACCGCTCTTTGTCGCTGAGAGTGGCATCGCGCCATTTTTCCTTGCCAGGCTCTTCTGCAGAGGAGGAGCGGAGGTGGAGTTTTTGGCGGAGTGATGTGTGTGGCTTTAATGGTTTGGAGGGTGTTGGGTCCATCGGGGTTTGTGCGGGAGATGATGTGGACGTGGACGTGGACGTGGACGAGATTGTGGATTCAGTCATGGTTTTTTTGCTTGGATGTTAGGGTGATGAACATGATAGTAGATGGAGGGTATGTTGGTTCTTGTACATGTGGTAGTAAGGCGTCTAGTTGTTGCTGCTGCTGCGCCTTGTTTTGGTCTGTGTGTGGCGCAGGACAGGGGCTGAGTTGGGTTGGAATGGAATTAGCCGTCGTCGCGGATGTCATATGTCGGAGTGCGGCTGTGCTGATGTAAAACGGGGATTTCAGTTTCTAGCTAGGGCAAGACATGAACAAACAATCCCAAACTGAAATACCCCGCATGATAGGAGGAAGGGGGAAAAAACTACTCCGCCAACGCCACCTCATCCAACTGCTTCCTCACAAATTTGGTCACAGCATCCAACCCCTCCTGAACAACGTCTGTCTGGTTCACAAAGCCAATCCTCACGTACCCCTTCCACTCTTGGCCAAAACACATGCTACCAGGTACAAACAAAACGCCGGTGGCGTCCAACAACTTCTTGCAAAAATCTACATCATCCACTGCTTTGCCCTCTCTATGAAACTTTACAAACGCCGTCGTGCCTGCCACCGGCTTGACCCATTCAGCCTCGTCCTCGTTCTTGATCATGAATTTCTCGAGGAGAGCGAGATTAGTTTTTGCAAGCTGGATGTTGCGGGCGAGCAGGCCGTGCACGGTCGAGGGTGAGAGGGCGTAGGCGGCTATGTGCTCGGACAGGGCGGAGACGGAGATTGTGGTGTAGTGGCGTGCGGAAGCAATCTTCTCAATTAGAGACGTGTTGCGTGACGCGATCCAGCCGATGCGTAGGCCAGCGAGCGAATAGGCTTTCGACATTGAGCCCGTGACTATGACATTTTCGTATCCCATGGATAGGAGTGAAGGGGGGAATTCCTTGTCGAGGGGGCCGATGGAGTGGAAGAGGGGTCGGTAGACTTCGTCGCTCATTATTGTAATGGATTTTGAGGAGGCAAGGTCGATGAGCTCCTGGAGGAAGGTTTTTCCTAGCACGGCACCCGTGGGGTTATTGGGGTTGTTGATGATGATGAGCTTGGTCGTGGGCTTGATGAGGGCTTTCAGTTGGTCGATTGAAGGTACCCATTTGTCTTCCGGTCTCGCTTTCCAGAGAGAAACTTCAGCGCCGAGTTGCTTGGGGACTTCGTAGAGAGATTGGTAGGTGGGGTAGTGGCAGATGACATGGTCGTTGGGGCCGACGAGGGCATAGGCAGTCAGGTAGTTTGCTTGGATGGCGCCCGGGGTAGTGAGGATGTTGTCTGGAGAGAGAGGGGTGGTGACCTTGGCAGAGTAGAGACGTGCGAGGTTACTCCGCAGCTCTTGGTTGCCTCTGATGTCGCCATAGTTGAGGATGCGGGCAGTGTCAAAGACGGGTGTTTCTTTGTTCTCCGACAGGTCGCGTAGCTGGTCGACGGAGATTGAGGCACAGCATGTTTCGGCAATGTTGTATTTGCATTTCGTCTCATGTGCGTCCATCCACTGTAGTAACTTAGCTTTTTCCCCCGCGTCGTGGTTCGGGAATGCGGGGAATGACGTACAGACTCTACGGCAAAGTCGTCGACTTTTACCATGGTGAGAAGTTCAAGATATTGCACAAGTAGTACCGGGTGGGTTGACTGGAGAGTTTTGACATGTGTATACTGGCTTCCTTTTACGTGTAAACTTGGGTTTGACATAGGGCGCGACGGCCTCTCCCCTCTCAATGGTTCTCCACAGGAGCGGGCCGAGATGCTAGCTAGAGGCCCAGCAACTAGCAGCCAGACGCCTCCCGATAGCCAGGTATACCTAGCACGTCTGACCGACGAACAGGCGCACGCGCTTGCGCCAGTCGCGCCATCACGTTTCTCGCCGCGGCGAAGGCTAGATGCATGGATTGTCGGGCCACACGGTGAGATGGTGATGGCGATGGCGACGGCGACATGGTGTAGATGAGGATGACGACGAGCTGGTGTGTGCCTCGGTCTAAACGGTCCGCCAGGATGCTTGGCCGGACTCAAGCCCAGCCTCCGCGAATCACGACCATGCAACGCCGATGATAGCAAGCCTCGCCTGGCCGCCATCGCTATCGCTACCCTACCTACCCTACCACCCGTCCCTGCTCTCCGCCTCTCTCTCCACAGTCTGTCCCGAGCTGTCCAGCTCTCTCGCCGCTCCTTTGCTCGTCGTCTCGCCCCATCTCCGAGCGTGTCGTGAATCACCGTTGCTTTTGTACTACACCACCCATCGCTGCTGCCTGCCTGCCTGCCTGCTTGTTGTTGGCTGTTCACCTCCATCTCGGCGTTGCGCAACACGCGATGCGCCAACCAGCTTGGGCGACGTCGCTCGCCGCCGTGCTGAGTCTGGCGTCAACATGCACCGCGTACAAGACATTCGCAAACTACTCCATCGCCGAATCGCCCCAGTCGCTCTTTTCCATATACGGCGACCGGCCAGACGGATGCCCCCCATGCTTCAACTGCAACCTCGAGGACTTCAAGTGCAAGCAGTTTGCCGACTGCAGCAAGGCCAATGGACGGTGTAGCTGCGGGCCGGGTTTCGGTGGCGAGGACTGTTCAGAACCACTGTGTGGTGCCCTTCCAGACGGCAAGGATCGCTCCCCAAGAGGCGGCGCAAAGGAGTGCGAGTGTTCCGAGGGTTGGTCAGGCATCAACTGCAATGTCTGCCAGACCAACGACGCCTGCAACGCCATGATGCCAGATGGTGAGGGCGGCGTGTGCTACAAGGACGGCCAATTGGTCAAGGAGAACTTCCAGATTTGCGACATTACAAACCGAAAGATTCTCGATACCCTCAAAGACAAGAAGCCCCAGGCCACCTTTTCTTGCAATGCTGAGAGCGAAGAGTGCAACTTCCAGTGCAAGTCTTTCCCCTCCCCATTGCCACCATGTCTTAGCTAACGGCCGCAGTCTGGGTCGATCAGAGAGAATCCTTCTACTGTGCCCTCGACACGTGCTCCTCCCACTTCACCGCCGAATCCGACCGCAATGTCACCAAATACCGATGCGAGAACATAAAGTGCGAGTGTGTCCCTGACAGGATGCTTTGCGGCGAGGATGGCTCCGTCGACATTGGAGACTTCCTCAAGGAGTCCATCAAGGGCCCTGCCGAGTTCAGAGGCATCTCAGCTGCCAACAAGAAGGAGAGTGGAAGTATCTTCTCTGAGCCCGCCATGAACGACTTGATCTCCAGCATCTTTGGTGATGAGAGCATCTTCCTCCAGTGCGACACTGGCGAGTGCTTGTACCACACCGAAGTCCCTGGCTACGAGAGACCCATCAAGAAAATTAATACCCCCCTCATCGCAGGCGTCATTGCTGGCTGCGCACTGTTCATTGTTGCGGTCATCCTGGCCGTGTGGTACCTCACTCACCGTGCCGAGAGCAGGCGATACGGTCCCATCCATCTCTCAGATGACGAGGAGGACGAGGATGCAAAATTGCTTGCAGACCACAAGCCAGCTGCCTTCTTGTTCGAGAACGTTGCCTACAACCTCAACGGAAAACAAATTCTCTCCGGCATCTCTGGCGCTGTACATCCTGGAGAGCTCCTGGCCATCATGGGCGCTTCAGGCGCTGGCAAAACGACCTTTTTGGACATATTGGCTCGCAAGAAGAAGATTGGCGTGGATAGCGGCGACTTTTACATTAATGGAGAAAAGGTGCGCGATGACGAATTCAGGAGTGTTATCGGTTTTGTCGACCAGGAGGATACGCTACTACCCACCTTGACTGTCCACGAGACTATTCTCGACTCGGCCTTGCTACGCCTACCAAAGGAGATGAGCCGCAGCTCCAAAGAGCAAAAGGTTGAAGACGTTGAACGACAACTCGGCATCTACCACATTCGACACCAGAAGATTGGTTCCGAAGAAAGTGGTCGCGGCATCTCTGGCGGGGAGAAGCGTCGTGTCGGTATCGCATGTGAACTTGTTACATCGCCCAGCATCCTCTTCCTCGACGAGCCAACTAGCGGACTAGACGCATACAATGCTTTCAACGTCGTCGAATGTCTCGTCAACCTCGTCAAGAACTACAACCGTACCGTCGTCTTCACTATCCATCAGCCGCGCTCAAACATCGTAGCCCTCTTCGACCAGCTCATCCTGCTCGCCAAGGGTAGGACAGTTTACTCTGGACCCTTTGACAGCTGCCAGGCCTACTTTGACGACCTTGGTTACACCTGCCCACCTGGATTCAACATAGCAGATTACATTGTGGATCTCACCATGCACGCGAGTACAGCAAGCCATCCTATCGATGAGGACAGCTCACTCTTTAACCGCGATCTGAACCGTGACCTTAATCGTGATGGTCTCACGACGAGCGCGAGCAGTGCCATTGCCGTCAAGTCTATTCCTAGCATCAACACCTCGGAGCTCGAACGCGACATTGCCGGTAGTCCTAGCAATTCGAGTATGATGCGACCAAAGGGCAAGAGGAGGACATCCATCAAACAGCAACAGGAGCGCGAGCTATTCACCAGGAAGAAGAATGCCGCTTCTTCCGTCAATGATGGTTCCATGTCGCCCAAAACCGACGAAGAGCCCTACGACCGTCGTGGTGCTATCAAAGCCCAGTGGCTGAAGCTTACCCGTCAGCAAGGTGGCGTGCCTCCTCAGATCCTCGAAGACCCCGATGAGCTTCCTCCACCCGCCAACGGCGCAACTGGAACCAACCTCGACCTTCTCATCAACGCCTACTCCTCGTCTGACATCTCAGCCCGCATTCGCGAAGACATTGCCAGCTCCGTCGCAAGCGCAAACCACGCCAACGGCCACAACGGAACCCAAGAGCTAAACGGATTCGTAGCAGCAGGCAAGCTCAAGGGCTTCAGGAAAGTTGGCCTCTTGGGCCAATTCAGAATCCTATCCCTCCGCACCTGGCGCAACCTCTACCGCAACCCAATGCTCATGCTGACCCACTACGCCATCGCCATTGTCCTCGCTGTCTTCCTCGGATTCCTCTTCTATGGCCTCACAGACGACATCAAAGGGTTCCAGAATCGTCTCGGTCTCTTCCTCTTCGTGCTTTCCCTGTTTGGCTTCAGTAGTCTGACCATCCTCACCGTCTTCGCCCCTGAGCGTCTCCTCTTCACGCGCGAACGCGCGAAAGGGTATTACTCGCCTCCCGCCTACTTTGCTGCCAAAGTCATCTTCGACATTATCCCACTGCGTCTGCTACCCCCTATCATTCTGGGTATCATTGTGTACCCCATGACTGGTCTGATCCCTGCGTGGCCAAACTTTTTGAAATTCACCCTCTTCCTCGTCCTGTTCAATCTTGCGGCTGCCGCCATTTTCCTCTTCATCGGAATCGTGTTTCGCAACTCGGGAGTAGCGAATTTGATTGGTGTACTGGTTATGCTATTCAGTTTGCTGTTTTCCGGCTTCTTTCTGAACAAGGAGAGTATTCCTGGAGTGGCCAAGTGGTTGCAATCGGTATGTTTATCCTCTTTTTTTTTCTTGAGTATCCTCATAGGCATGTGCTAACGATGACGACTCAGCTCTCAATCTTCCACTACGCATTCGAAGGCCTCATTGTTAACGAAGTCAAATACCTCTCCCTCATCGATCATAAATACGGGCTGGATATCGAGGTCCCGGGTTCGGCCATCTTGAGCTCTTTTGGCTTTGATACGCAGGCGCTGTGGGGGGATTGTATTGGGCTGGGTGTGTTTGGCGCTTCGTTTGTGCTGTTGGCGTATTTGGCCATGCACTTTTTGCTCGTGGAGAAGAGGTGATGTAGGATGAAGGATGGTGGTGTTTTTGGGAAGGGTCCTTGGAACTTGGATTATGAAGGGTACATGCATATATGGGTTTCTCTTTACTGGCTATTATTTTCTTCGCATAAGTGGCGCCTGTCGATTGATTTGACTGGGTAAATAGGAACAAGTATTGGGTGTGAAGAAGAAACTTGGCCTCCATCGTATTCATCATCATCACACCAACCTCCCCGCCTCGACAATACTCCTAGCAGCCTCC
>Ga0265797_10003250_pt1 | contig 26252 bp, 19 predicted proteins | sample P2T30metagenome_FD_192433 | JGI IMG/M metagenome (GOLD analysis project Ga0265797, IMG submission 192433) | Plant litter microbial communities from East Loma Ridge, Irvine, California - P2 T30 | ecosystem: Environmental > Terrestrial > Plant litter > Unclassified | place: USA: California... | reverse complement strand
AACCCTACTGTACATGGCTTACGCATCTGTATTCAACCGTGACAGCCGTCGATTGTCCGTAATCATTACGGGCAGCACCGCCTTGCAGCTTCCCCAACCAAGACAGCACCCTACAAAGCCTGCTTGCTCTTGGACCTTCCGCTGCCGACCCTTCTCGCCTCCGGGCGCTGCAAGTGACCGGCGGGGATCCAGCTCTGGTCGAATGCACCAGCCTTGGCGCCAGTAGTGACAGCAGGGCCATCTGCGCCGACAACCGAGACCTGATCGGTCGGGTCGACCTTCTTGCTTCCTTGGGAGGATCTCTGGGCGCGCTCGCCGCCCTTGCCGCCCCTCTTCTTTTGCGGGAACAGAGTCGCGACCCAGGTGTTGTAGATGAAGTAGCAGACGCCGCCGAAAGCGGAGAGGAGGAAGAGGTAGAGGAAGATGCTGTTGGTATGTCAGTGCAGCTCTCTGGAAAAAAGGGATGTCGTTCATCTGGGTCTACTCACATTTGCGGGTCGAACCAGCTGATGGGAGCCTCAACAATGCTGACGGTCTCATTGTAGATCTGGCGAGTGTAGATCTCGCCGGCAGCGCTCTGGAGCACGGCGGCGAGGTTCAGGCGCAAGTCCTGAGGGTGCATCTCGGTCGCGAAGGAGTAGGTGAGGGTTTCCTTCTCGCCCGCGGGAATGCTAACGCCGAACTTCTGCGTGGTGAAGTTCCTGAGGATTTGGGGCTCGTCGGATTGGGTGGTGAGCGAGCCGCCGACAATCAGGACCTGGATGGCCTCGGTCTCCTGGTTGTGGACATCGAGGACGGCGCGGGTGGGGTGGCCGTTGACGAGCTTGACGCCGAAGACCTCTGCGTCCGGGAAGGAGGTGGAGATGTCGACGTTGATGTTGGGCGTCTTTTGTTGGCTGGGGTCCTCAATCTTCTCCTTGATGCTGCCCTTGACCTCTTCGTTCTGGGATTGGTGTCAGTGGGAGGTCACTGTAGGTCGTTGATCATCGACAGAGACGACATACCTGGACGGCCTCGGCACCTTGAGCGATGGCACCCAGGGTGTGGAAAGCCGCAAGGGCGATGGAGGTGAGCTTGAAAGAGACCATTTTGCGTTTGAAACGGTTTCTTGGTGGGAGGCGTAGAGAGAATGGGCACGTGGTGGGACAAGTTCACCAGAAAGCTAAGGTATAGGTAAGTTCCAATCGCAAGCTGGCCTCCTCCGCAGTCGCACGGCCTTGAATTTCAAAGGCCGCGGCTCCAAGCGCGGGACATTGCTCACTTTCACTTACATCAACGTTGCTTCCTCGATCCTTATCACGGCCTTCGATTTTTCTGTCATCATTCTTCTATCCTTGCTGATCATCGCGATAAGCCGGTGAATCAGTTGACGGAACTGTCAAACTCATGAACACTTCTGAGAAATGCCCCGTGGCAAGTACGTGTACCTAGTCGACTCGACTGTATCGTCACCAACGGCAATACCAAGGCCTTCGCAACACGACAAACATTGGAGTGTTTGATGATGGCGACGGAGTCATATTGGACATAAATGCGTGTCTTATGAGCTTCACAACTATGAGAACTCCAGATCGCGACATCTCAGCGCTGCCACCATGATGTTGGCATTGCCTAGTCCCATTCAGTTCCTCGAAGCAGCCGTAAGATGAACGGTCCGTCTTGAGTCTTGCATTCGGCTACATAGTAGCTTGTTGTCGGCGTCTATACAAACAACACGAGTGCGGCTCAGTAAGACGCGAAGCGCTCGGGTCGAGTTCGACCGGCGTAACGACCCAATGGCGTTGATTCGTCTAGCGCTACGCCGCAACCTCACATCTGCACATTTCACTTACTGTACAGCAGCAGTGCTTGCTGGGCCGCTCAGGGACACCTGTACCAAGACAAAACTTTCCTCCACATCCTGGCTTGCCTGGCTGTCTCTACCAACACACCTTCGTTGTCTTTCCCCACCTGATCTTAAAGCAGAAATCGACAGGATCTAGCAACCCGATGTAGTCGGTAGAGGCGCTACCTTCGATGTTCGTTAGACCTCGTCTTTTGTAGCGTTGCATTAGCAGCTAAGTCGTTACTTGCGCGCTCAGAACAACATACTAGGATAAAGCTCTGATTGGTAGTACCTGGTCGTCCGAACGTCTTCAGACGCCGATGTCAATGAATAGCATGGGAGCTTTTTCGTTCTAACACTACAGGTAGATTACATTGTTCGATCGTCTCCCTCTCGACACCTGCTTGGCTGATGGAAAGGTGCGAACCCGGTCGATCTCGTCTGGCAAAGATATAGATAGGCTGCACTGCCAGCCGCAACCATGGCCTGGCTTTTCTACCCGCCGTCTATCCCAGCTTGCATCGATCTCTGTCAGCATCATGAAATCGCCTTTACTCTACGCGACAAAGTCGCGAGCCGTTCTCGAGCTGGCCAAACTAAACATCAAGCATACACGTGCTCGGTCAGCCCTCGCATTCACTCTGGGTGTGATGTACCTGCTCTGGCATGTTGTGGGACTAGGGCGTATTAAAACGGACCATACTTTGCAGATATCTGATCAGTACAGACCAACGCCTTCGTGCCATAATCTGCCAGGAGCTGACGCGACCCTGATCGTCATCTGGACTGGTTCAACGCAGTTGGCGAATGGACAAGCTCATCTGCCACCGAGCTTGAGATGTTTCGACCACTTGATATTCTCGGATTTTGAAGAAACATACCATGGCGAGCACGTTTTCGACGCCTTTGAAGACGTGAGCATCGACATTCTGGAAAACAACCCCGACTTTGAATTTCACCGACGCCTACGAACAGGCGGAAAAGCATCTTCAAATCCGCCAAAACTCGCAGGTTCGCCCGACAAGTACACGAGCAAGACCAGCAAAACTCCAACCCCAAGCTGGAAACTCAACAAATGGAAATTCCTTCCAATGGCCAACAAAACCCTCCACGAGCGACCCGCGATGAAATGGTACGTCTTCGCCGAAGCCGACAGCCCCATCCTCGGATCCAAACTACAACAATACCTCGCCACCCTCGACGCGACCCAACCAATCTACGCCGGCCGACCAATGCAAATCGCCAACGACCCCTTCGCCCACGCCGGCTCCGGCTTCGTCGTATCCCAACCCGCTTTGCGCAGGGTAGTAGAGCACTACGCCGCGCACAAAACCGAGATCGAAGCCTTGACCGAACGGCACTACTGGGCCAGCGACGCACTGCTCGGAAGGACTTTTGCCGACTCGGGCGTGCCTCTGACCCACGCATGGCCCGCTTTCCAAGGCGGAAGTGACCTAGGTTCCGTCGAGGGTTCGCGAACGGAAGTCGATGGGGCTTATGGCGAGACGCGGAGACTGCGTGTGTGGTGTACCACGTCGGTGTCTTACCATCAGTTGTCGGCCGCGCAGGTGGAGGAGATGTGGGATTGTGAGCGCGACTGGGCTGTGAGGCATAGTCCTGTTGTTGTTGTTGTGAATATGCTCGGGGGGTCGGAATGTTCGTGAGAGTGAGAGAGTTGCAGTAGGGGCGTGGAAATGTGCTCTAGGGCGAGAAAATGAAGTAGGGTAGATTTTGGGGGATATCATGATGCCTTTTCTATTTCGATCGAAAGTGGTGGGAATGTTATACACTGACTGACACAAGTAGTAACGAATTTCCAAATGCGGCTCCTTTCGTCTACGATGTACAAGGAGAGAACACCAGAGGAAACTTTTGGTTTCAAACGCGCAACACATCTCTTACATGACACACCTGAACAACTGCACCATCAACCCCAACAATCCCCTCCCTTCCTTTTCCCTCCACCCAGCCCACTCTCGCTCTCACCAAGAATCTCCCTGCACCTGCTCCCTCCACCTCCTCGGATCCGTAAAACTCCACTTCCTCCTAACGACCGGCGGGGGTTTCAGCGGCGCCTCCGCCGCCTCCGCCTCCCACTGCACTTCGTCGTACGACACATTAGAGCACTCGCAGCCACAGCCTATGGGGCACTCCATCTCTCCCTCCTCCTCCTCACCGCCGCAAGATTGCATGAAACTGTTCAAGCAGGCGAGATGCGTGGTGTGCAAGCACTTGGGACAGATCTGCTGCACGCCGTGGATCTTGCAGTGGCAGATGCTGCAAGTTGCTTTCTGGCCTGTTTTGGCTGCGGGGATGGGGTAGATGCCGGTGTGTTTGGGGTTTGCAGCTGCTGCTGTTGCTGGAGTTGTGGAATCGATGGCGTGGGGTCTGGCGATTTTGTCGAGTTCGGACGCTTCGATTTCCATTCCTAGGCGACGGAGCCGTTCTGTGTAATGGTGGATCCAGATTCGGGCTTTGGCGGCGAGGGAGGGGGAGAGGAGAGATCGAGATTGAGATTGAGGGGGTGTTTGTGTTTCTTTCGAGGCGTGGAAGGCACTGTTGTTTTTTATGGTGAAGAGTACCGGTCCGCCATGCCTTCTTGGGGTGTGTGGGAGGCTCGTGTCTTCGATTGTGCGGTCGCTGTCGTAGCCGTCGTCGTCAGGGGCAAAGCGGGTGCTTGCGCGACTTCCAGGATCGACCGCTGAAGCGAATGAAACTTGCTTCCAACTGCCGGCGCCGGGCAGGCTTGTGGAGAGTTCATTGTTTGGACTTGTTCCGAATCTTCTCGCGGGCGGCGAAGTGCCGTAGGATGAAATCTTGTCGGTGATGCTCTGAGCGTAGAACTTCGCCGCAGCACCGAAACTGCTACGATGCTGTTCTGGGCTGGCAGAGCCCGAAGCCGACAGTCTTGAACCCTGACGAGAAAGTTTGGGAAATGGAAAAGGCGGCGTGCTGGAAAGTGAGTCGACGTATGGTGTTGTTGGCTGTGAGGGGTTGCGGGAAGAGACGTGTGAGCTGGTGGTCGGTTTGGCTGGTGATCGAGTCAAGAAGCTACCGTCTCTGGAGTCGGCGTGCAGTACGGGTGTTGATTTGGCGGGTGCATGCGAGCTGTGGCTGATGCCGTCCGTGAAGTAGTCTGATGCGAATATGGATGACCGCGACTCGGACGTGATCAGTGGTGGTTTGCTTGTAATTGTGCGACTCGACATTTGCGTCGGGGAGAGCAGCACCGCAGAAAGACAGGCCAGCATTTGCACATCTGCCCTGAGTTCAGTCCAGGCAAACATCCGTTCTACTAGCCACTTTGCACCAGCTTTAGACTGAGGCCAGCTTGGCCCTGCAAGAAATCCTGGGCCCTTCGTAGATCCAAGTTTTGACAGATACCCTGATTTGACAAGGTTATTTGCACGCTGCGCCACTGCGAGGATGTCTGAATCTGCGGAACCGATAAGATCCAGAGGCAGCGTATCTTGCAGGAGCAAAGCGAGGAGGCTCCAAACACTGGCGAGATCATCCAATCCGGCAGCCCGAGCGACACCTGCATTCACTACCGATGCTTCTTTCGCAGTCTCCTCAGAGTCGCACGACGTCCGGTAGCTACGGGCAAGCTCTGGTCGGAAGCTGATCAAGTCATGCACATCTCGAACACTGACTACGACGGTATGCATGCCGTGAGTGTTTTGCATGTGCTCGAGCCTGTCCGGCCAAGACTCGTCGCCTGGTGTTGGAAAAGTGAACATCTCAGCCGCAGGGGAGTCGTGTGTGGCGGTATCGTCGCCTGACAGTGTACTCCCATCATCAGAATCCTCATAATCCCGCGCCTCCATGGACAAATTTCCAAACAGAGGGAACAATCTTGAAGCCTTTGTAGTTTGTCCCTCTGGTTGACTCGACGAGATGCCATCAACATCGGCTTTCCTTGCTCGAACCTTCGGTGGGAAGTAAGTTATGAGTTGTCCAGTGGGGGAGAAAAATGCTCCACATGACTTTGGCAGTGGTACGTTGGCTCCGCTGGGCACAATCAGTGTGCCACTACCTTTTAGACCGTCGCCATCGAAAGTCTCGTCGTCCGAGTCACTGTCATTCATGGCGGTTGAAGGCAACGAACCGAAAGATTCATTCTCTGGGGGCGGCAGTACAATTTCATCGCTCAATTCGGGAATACCTGAAATAGATGGTTGGCGTGCGGGTATCGATGGTGATAGGAACGGCATGGGTGATTCTTCATCATACAACTTGGGCAGGTCCAAACTGGAGGCCATGGCTACACGCGGTGAGACAGCCGGGACGGTGTTGTTGTCGGACTGGGCAAAGTTGGCTGTTGTGGGCCGGATAGAGGATGGTGACTGTGGGGCTGAGAGATTCGAGCGCTGCTGCGTCCCAGTCTCTGTTATGGTATTGATGGTCGAAGACACAGGCAGTGGGTACATGGCCTTGAGTGGTTTTGCATGCACCGTGGATCGATCAGCATCCGAAAGCTCAGCCGTCCCATGGCTAGGCGCATGGGATGTTATGGTCCCGCACTTCTCATAGACATCGAATGGAACGACAGCCTCTTCCATACGCTGAGCGCCAACGCCAACAATCTTGACAGTGTTATGCTGAGGTAGCACGACGAAATACTCAGCCCGGTTATTAAGCTGCTCGGTCCAGATCGGCTCCTCCGTCTTGACATGTTGCAGACTTTGGAAAAGTCTTACTGATAGGTCGTTGTGATTCAGTATCAGTAATGCAGTGTCTCCAAGGGTTGATACATGGCAACCTGCTGGAAGTACTGCCCGGTGTATTGGCAATGTGACTCTACTAGACTTGACCCCGTCCAGATCTCCGAATAGGTCATAAGCTTGGTCGTCTTCCGAGTCGGAGAGTCCATCAGTCGGCTCTTCAGTCGTCCATTCTTCCAGAGCACCATCAGTAGCGACTGTCAAGACATTCGTACATGGTTGTGGCCACCAATGTATGCTGGAGACTGAGTGGCCGAGGTCTAAGCTCCGGTTGAGAGACTCGTGAGACTTGGTTACTTCCCATAAAAGAAGAGAATGACCGCAGCAAGCTGCAAGCAAGCCATTCGAGCTCCACGATAAAGAGTGGCATCGTCCGGTTTCGACCGAAAAGACTTTGTGCGGTCTGTCAGGCTCGTCCACGTTGTAAATGCTGACATGATCAAATGAGCCAAGAGCCAACAGCTCGGCATCATGAGGTGACCACGCAGCCGAAGTGACAGATCTTTCACTGTCGTGAATGGTACATTTTGGCGAATCTTCCTCGATATTCCAGATGGAAGTCCGGCTCCCAGTGGAAATAGCCAAGAGGTTCGGCCTCAGAGGAGACAATGCCAACAAAGGCTGGAGCCCGAAAGGATGTGGCCGCAACGAACGACACCGTATGTCGAAGATCCCAGGCGACTCGAGCTTTCCGACGTAGATGGAGCTAGACTGAGCAAAGGCGACGTAGGTCTCGTTTGAAGTGAACGATGCGTTCTTAGTGGCACTTGGTGTAGACGCGTCCACGCGCCAGCCGTGCGATTTGCCCATCTAACATCTCATCGGCGGTTGATTGCCAATCGAAGAATGTACTATTGCCTTGTTGTCTTCAATATATAGTACATGATCCGAGGAAAAAAGTGCAGGTGATGAAGACTGGGAGTGCCATGTGTTTGTGCCTGATGTTGTAGACGTTCTCCTTCGGCTTCTTCCCCGTTTTCTGAGTGGCTCGTGCATTTCAAATGGACATAAACGCACAATTTTGCCTCACTCACATTAGCAAGCCTGGTCTAGCGGTTATGATTTCTGTCTAACACTACGTTACAACACACGTGTTTAGGAACACAGAAGGTTCCCGGTTCGATTCCGGGGGTTTGTAACAGATGTTCTGCTTCTTTCTTTTGCTGTTGTATGTCTCTCCCTAAAACTGGTAGAGACATACAAATTGTTCAGAATTCCAGAAATTTCATCTTTGATCTCATTATTTTTGAGGGGTATGGTAGATGGTTTATACATTTCGATCGCATTTTGATTCCGGGGTTTGTAACAGGTGTTCTATCCACCCTTTTGCTCTTCTTACTTGATATATCGATTTGTTATCGGATTTTGTCAAATTTTCACTTGATTCGGTCGGGAAGGGAGATGGGGGCGGCAACGAGGAGGCATGGAGGGATGACTTGAAGCCCCGGTTGAAGAAGATGCCCGAGGACTGCAAAATTGAGTAGTGTGTGGTCACATTTAATTCATGTGCAACGAAGATAAAAGAAAGCATCGGTTTTTTCTATTTCTCGATCGCATTGATTCGTTTTGAGAAGTATCGTCGATTGGGAGGTCACTTCGTATTGAAACAATCGGGGGAAGGATTCACTAGAACTAATAGTGACAGGCTTAGAACGATAATCAGCAACATCAGGTAGGCAAAGCTTTATTCGATAATCACATCAAGAAATTTCGTCGACAGGATCGACTAAGAGTCACCACATCTGGCACATGAGACGAAAAGGTTCAACAAGATCATCAGTGACAGGCTTTAGGTTCTAGGACAAATATCAAGACTAGGCAGGCAAACCTGGACATCGACTCTTCCTCCCTGATAATCACATCGAACAATACTGACGATACGATCGATTGGGATCGGTCCATTTTGGAGACACGAGAGATAAAGGGCTCAACAAACTGATCAATAACGAGCTTTAGATTTCACACGATCATCATCAAGACTAGGTAACATGATTTTGCCCCCTCGTCCGAACGCCATATACAAACACAATCCCCATCCCAAGTCTACTCGCGGTTCATCAAAAACGGACATTCCCCAGCAGTACTCAGCGAGCTCATCTCCTCGTGCGTCATCTTCGTCTCCTCCGAGTCCGCGGGCGCCGCAACGGCCTTACCGGGCGCAGGCTCGACCGCTTTCTCCACGTCGTGAGGGTGAGGGTGCACCTCTTCGGCCGGCTTCTCCAGGTGCTCGTCTACGGCGTCGTAAGTGCCTGTAGCGCGAGATTCGTCGATCTTAGTGTCGGGCTGTTCAGTCTGGGCGGATGACTCTCCGTTCTTGGCGGTGGTGGTGGATGCATCCTCGAAGTTGGAAGCCGGCTTAGACACTTCTGCATCGGCACCACTTACGGCGGCGCTTGCAACAACCTCCTGCGCCGGGTCGGTGGTATCACCTGTCAGCTTCTCGGGGGCTTTTTCGGTGTCAGCTCCTTGGTGCGGTACGAAAGCGTCGGCCGGCTCTCCGGTACTGTTGGAGGTGTGTTTGGGAAGGACAGACTCGGGTGCAGGCTCGTTAGCGTGCTCTGAGGATGGGTCGTTGTGCTGTTCTGCGATCTTGACGCCGTCCGTGTGCGGTTCGACCGTATCGAGAGCGTGCTCAGGCTCCACCGTGCGGTTCATGACCTGTTTGTTGACGATACCACCTGGGGCGATTTGGCGGAACATCTCAAGCGGGTCGAACCACGTGTCGACGGCTTGCAGACGAACTGCCTCGTCGACAGTGGCGACGGTGACTCCCTGGATGTCGATGGCACCACCGTGGGCTTTGGCGGTGATTTTCTCTCCTTTGCTGTGGAACAGGTCAGTATTTTCTCATTGATCGTCACCGAACGACACGTACTCGTTGAATCCCACGTAGTCATTCTTCATGGTGCCCCAGTGCCTCCACTTGAACGCCACAGTTGGTGGGCCACTATAGACCTCAAGCACTTCCCACGCAAAAGTCGGCATCATGCGCTTGAAAGTCTTGTGACTAGACGCAAAGTCCGAGTTCTCTGGGCTATAAAACTCGTTTGGTGCAATGATAGCATTGTAAGTGCCGACCTTGAGCATGTGCTCGGCGGTCTGTGGGGGTCCGCCATTGATGGCAAATGTGTAGTTCTTGTGGTCGATGGTACGCCAGTCTTCCAGACGAGGTTTGAAAGATGCTTCAACCTCCCAGTTCTTGACAAGATTCTCCACGAGCTGCGGCAGACTGCCGGCCGCGTGGTTCATTCGCTTGCCTGTGTGGTATAGTCAGCGTGCATGATCGCCATGTACCTCCGTAATACCTTGCTGGATGCATGATCTGTGCCCACATGGCCGGCGGAATGCGTGTGGTAGCACAAAGATGACCATGCGTCTGCCACGCTACATGTCGAGCTTTGGTACACCAACTACCCGGGGATTGGGGACTTGCCTTCTTCCCAAACTTTGCGAGTTTTAGAGTAATCGGGCGCTCTGCCGTAACGCCATTGTACACCTTCATCTCCAAAGACGGCGTTGGGAGAGGCGAGATAGTCGGGCACAGCAGGTGCAGGCTCGGAAGCAGGTGCTGGCGCGGGCTCTGCCGTTTGCTGAATCTCCTCGGCGGTCATGTTGTGCGTTTGTGTTGATATGAAGTTGTCCGTGTTGTGACGCTGAAAAGAAGCCCTGGTGCGTTCGTGAGACTCTGCTGCCCGTTTGAAACGATTCGCAGGCAATTGATAATTCGAATGGATATACGGCGTGTGAGAAAAGAGTCCTAGGTATTTGAGCTCAGCCAACCGACGAGGGAGTCAAGATATAAAGACGAGGCATCACGCACGGTGGCTGCCCCATGACAGCCGACGGGGGTCCAGCCATTGCGACTACTGCAGGCAGGCCATTTGCGGAAAGGCACGACCAGGTGGCAAAGCTTCAAGCGAAGTGAAAGAGGCTGGACGATTAGGCTTTTCTGATGCTCGCTCACCCAAGACCGCATGCGTTTTGCAGAACCCTGAAGAGGCCCTTGTTCGCCTGGGCGCGATTGCAGCAGCCGCACGCGATGCTGCATCCATGCGGTTTCAAGCCTTGACGGGTCTGTGTGACAGTAAGAGCGCCGGAGAAGGCTCGTGAAGGTGCAGCTGGATTAGAACGGACGACCCTTGGACGGCTGCTCGGCTTTGGGCGTTGCGCTGACGCTCCTGCCAACGAAGGCGGTTTGTACAGACCTGCTCTGAAGGAAGTGCTTCACTTCACCACGTCTCTCGCTGCGTTTGGGGTCAAGGACGCCGCGGACGGTGGCTTATTCGCTTATCGGAGCGAGCGCATCAGCCTGGGTGGTGCAGGATTATATCCCGGTTAGCGTCTTCACGGGTCGTAAGTACCTTCCAGGTAGAGCCGCCGAATACAGCGACGGGAGCTCCAGACCATGGCACCATGGAAAAAAGTACTAGTAGCTTGTTATTTGTAGATGCAGCCTGGCATATGCAAGGAGGTCGAGTAGTCTTCGGGGACGCGGGCCAGGGTGGAGAAAGGTGGAGGCGATCACGCCAATGGCAACGTTTCTTTTGGTCTGGAACTCGAGATCAATAACAATACCTTACCTTACTTTTGATAGAAAGAACAATCGTCCATGAACCCTCACGTCAGATCGTGGAACTCATGCTATGCGTTCTTGCGTGACAACGGCTATCTGCTGAGTCTGCAATCCAGGCTGATCATGTCGGTTCCCTTGCAGCACCATGACCTCGGACGGAGCGCAGCGGTCGCTTCAGTTGAGTTGTGTCACACATAATATAGGGCAGCCGTTAGTCCTGCAGCACCTTGCCGTGCCACTCGTGCCTGCATCAAGCGACCCTTGGTGCCTTGTCGCTCCACGTACCACGGGCTGGCTCATATATAATTATGTGGCCAGCGACGGAACGAAATGATGACGGCCCGCAGCCCACGAGGAAGCGAGAAAAACAGCTGCAAAAGCAATCTACGAAGCTCCCCGTTCAACCTCCATTGCGGCAAATGCAAGCTGTCAAGTAACTGGACGACACTGCCCAGAGAACTTTCCCAATGGTGGTACGGATGCAGTCTTCCGGGGTGCAGACACGACAATTTGCATCTGCATTCGCATCGCAGGCAGCTCACATGTTGACAGCCGAGCTTCACCACATCGCCTCCAGCCCACGTGGCAATGATGTGCGTCCGCCGCGAGAGCGGTTGGGTGGCGTGTCGCACTGGAGCGTCTTTGTGGTACACATGGTAAGACGGCGGCACACCGAGAGGGCCAGTTGCATGATCCGGACGTCATCAACCATCGCTCGAGGTTTGCTGCTGGTGTAGTACCTGTGCTTATCCGTGCCTACCGAACAAAGTGTGTTCGGATGTGTGCGGTGCTCATGCCTCTCAAGGCGGCAGGCTTGCTGATTGAGATTGAGACTGCACGTCCAAGCCATACAGCAGTGGAGCTGATTCGAGCTCGGTAGAGGATTCGATGGTGATAAGCTTCTTTTGGGCATCAAGATATTTGCCTACCAACGTCTCCGACGCCGGACCAGCAGCGGCATCCTGGCGTGACTTCCCGCCATGGTCTGTAGTGAAGAGGCCGGGGTTGAGTTCCATGCGTGGGACATGAGAGCCCATATGTCTATGCATCGAACGACTTGCACCCCCATCGGACTCGAATCGTGCTTCTGCAACACGACCTTCATCTGCATCGCGAATAACGACTGGCGGCGGACTGTTGCTTTTCTCTTCCTCGAGATGCAAGAGGTATTTTCCCACTTTCCAAGCCGACCACGAACCCCATAAGACATCCTGTCTACGCTGGCTTGCAAGCAAATCGAGGGCCCGCTGGCGAAGCAAAGGGTCAGAGCAGCGAGCGCAGAGATCATATAGCGGGTCCAAGATACCTAAGCTGAAGCATAGCTTGGTATTAGATGTGGTTGACGACGAAGAGCCTTCCGACTGAGCTTCGGTGGATCGTGGACTCATCTTCAGTACAGCTTCTGCAAGATCCACGATCGCCCTGAAAGAGGGGTGGAACTTGTCCCAGCCGAGTGCTCCCTCGGACAGATCCAGCTTACTCTTAATCTCGCAATCGAGATGGTGCGCTTTCAAGACCATTGCACCTCTCCGCTCAGATGGCGTTAGGTCTGCCTGCTTCCGTGCAAGTAGCTGGGAGAACGCCTTCTCCCACGCCACCAGCCACGCGGCGTAGGAAGGACATCTATCCGGGCTGTCGCGGACCATATTGTAAAAGTCGTCGTTGAGGTCCAAATCCAGGAAGAAGATCGCCAACTGGTTGATCATTTTCTCCAGCTCAATCCGAGCGTCCTGTAGCGTCTCGAAGTACACGGGCTTTGTCGCGTCTCCTACACCGGTATCCTCACCGACCGTGTGGTATTCAATGGCCAGCAGACCTTTGGATTGCTTTTGCAGTCTTTGCATCATGAGACATAGCTGGTCGAGCTCGGTCGCGAAGGCTCCCATCTCGCAAGGCTTGCTCTGAGGATCAGTGGCATACTGCTTGAGTAAAACGTAGCCCTGCTTGGCGTGCGCTATGGCTTGCTCGCAGTGGCCTTGCATTGCCTCGAAGCAAGTGAAGAGTATGCAAGTCGTGAGCAACGATTTCAGATCCGGTTGCTTGCCGTCGGCAGGTTTCGTTATGTGCTGGATGCTTTGGTTGCATTGTTCGAGCGCGAAGGCGCAATTCTGCGGAGTGCTGAAGTTCTTGTCGTCTGCTCTCATGAAAAGTTTCTCGTGAAGGGCGCCTATTGCGGCAATAGCGTGCTTGACGGCAGGCGACTGGAATCCGCTCTGGAGAAGCATTTGTTGCCAGAATGGCGAATCGAAGTATCCAGCAAGCTGAGGTGCGCTGTATTGGATGAAGAACTTGATGGAGTGCTGTATTTGGCTGTTCGTACTCCAAGGAAGGGATATCGGTTTCGAGTGTAGTCCTAGTGCGGTGTCGATGATGGCGTTGGATCGACGACGGATTTTACCGATGTTGGCTGCCTGTTGTTGTTGTTGTTGTCTTCTGCGAGGGCGGTGAATATGTCTCATGCAGGCTTCACATAGCCGGTTGCTCGAGTTGTTCGTCCCTTTGGCAGCATTTTGTATGCAGTCGTCACAAGGAACCTGGACCGAATTCTTGCGCGTACCTCGCTCACGATGTGAGGATGAGTCGGTGGATACGCCGCTGTTTGGCACACTGCGCAAAGCCATAGCGATGATCTCGAACACAGAAATGAGGAAAAGAAGAGTATGCGCCGACGAGAGAATGATGCAAGGCGAGAAAAGCAACGCCGTGGAGGTGAACTTCATTATCTACCTGCACCCACTGGCTCATCTTTACTTATAAGCCTCGTGCCGCGGGTTGAAACGCCCACGGCTAGTAGTAGCTGATCGGGGCCGGAGCTGAAGTGCTGACAGTACTTGCCGTGCTGCCTCTAATGTTGTTAAACTCTGGTACCTAATGTGAACCTAAAGGCTTTCAGATGCTTGTAGTGGAGGCTATCACCTGGACAGGCTGTAGAAAGGCAGTGCTCTCTATTGGCTCTGTAAGCATTGAACCGCGCAGAGTTTGGCGGACAGGCGAAGTCTGGATCTGGATTCACAAGATTTCGAGCTACACCTTGATTAAACCTAAAATTGCAGATCGCACATGTAGCTGGCTAGATATGACTTGGCGACATGAAGGTCCAACCGTCACACTCGGACGGGAAACCGATCCCGATAGCGAGGGACACCGTCTCGTTCGCTGGCTACCTATGTACATGTAGAAATGCGTACCGCAGTATCATGCTGGACACACCGTTCAAGATCTACATGCAGGCGGCAGTAGCGGGCGTGAGTGAGAAATGGCGGCGGTAAAGTGCAACGAGGCGGAGCATGTACATGGGAGAAGTAATAATGTAAGTAAGCTGGCTTGGCTGATTGTTGGTAGAAAAATTACGTTTCCATTGGATGGCTTTACGGCGGATTTAGCATAGGGCTGGCAGTTGAGTCAGCCACAGCGATACACCTGTCGAGCAATCAACCAGACATTTACGCCGTCTGCGTGAGCACGGTGGAGATAAGACCCGGGCTGCAGCACGCAGGTTGATCGTTTCTGACGTACAGGAATGAATCAGATGGACCACCCTGCTGAAGCTTGGTCATTGTAGCACGACCGGCACGACTTTCCGCTGGTGATTGCCTGAATATTTCGATCAAGCTCGTGCCTATGCCTGGACTAGCTATCGATATGGGCGACTTCGGCAGTCTCTGTAGCATAGTGCCGTTTGTCGCCGCGTGTTCGATCCACATTCCCACATGGGAAATGAGGACACCACTGAGATGTCTCATCGATAGCTACAGTAGCCTTTGAACGGAAACCGGAAGGGCGGCGTCCTTCGATATGTCCGATTCCGAACTCGAACCTTCAACTCGCGAAAATCTTTTCATCTTTGCCATGACTTGCCATGGCTAAATGTTAAGGGGTATCGTCATGCAGAATCAAGGTATTTCAGCTGAGCTTCTGCTGGAAGACCTTCCAGGCCTTCGTCGCCAGAACAACACAGTTGCTCAAAGCATCTTTGCCGATGCGGGCACCGCCATGCTTCTCGATACTCAAGATCTTGCCTGCGTCGATAGCGACAGTCACCGTTTCATTGCAAACATCCTCCTCAAAGTTGTCCGGGTCGACTAACACCCAGCTTTCCGCCTCCGATCGCTGCTTCAACGGTGAAGCGGTTGAGAACACGGCGAAAGTCGTGGTGCTGGGCAAGCCGGTGAGTGTGAGATTCCGGGCTTCGTTGGCGAACGGCGAGCACACTATGGCCTCCTTGTCCGCGTTCCACCAAGCCTTCGGCAACGTGGTGTTTTTCAGAGCAGCCATGACCGCGGTCCAAGCGGCGTCGTAGCAGTTGCCGTCTAGTGAAATGCAGAGAATGTCGATGTACAACGCCCAGTATGCTTTGATGACGGTGTTGGGCTCCTCGTCCGGGCCCATGTCTGCCGATTTCGGCTCTGTGTAAGAGATGGCGAGGTCCTCGGGGTTGACCAGGCTAGAGGCGTGAAGCAGTGATCCGATGCGCCAGCTGAGAGACTGTGCCGAGTTCGAGGGTGGATTCCCCGGCAGATAGGCTGGCGAACACCCTGTGCTGAGCTCGACGTTGGGAACAAGCAAGCCCAAGTGCTCGACCAAGTCTTCTTTGAGGGTCTCGCCATTAGGAGGATGTGGCACCTCGGATGCGAGCAAGATCTCGCCTCTTACGCCACATACGACAGACGTGTCGCCTAGACGTACCACGGCGCTGCCATTGCTGTGTGAAAGAGAGCCAGTGTTAATGACGGCTTCTCTGGCTTCGTCGGGTCTGCGTCCGCTTGGGCGGATCGGCTGAGGCTGTTTGAGATGAGCCTGCAGGAATGGCGCCGGCGTGAGTTTTGCAAAAGTGGCGCGAGGGAATGACAGTCCAGGCGGTGCGCTCGCGGTGTCGGCCATGTTGATAGCAGTGGCCGATGGTACAGTATATTCCGTTTCAATGTCAGTTGTTCCGTCGTCGTGGCTCTCCAATGCACGTTTGCTTAAGTTCAATGTTGCCTTCGCTACAGCAAAAAGTCAAGCGCCAAGCACGAATGACGCGCGATCACATGTTCGAGGTCCATGTCACTTGCACTTGACATCTTCAATCCTCTAAGCCAACATCGCAAACTCGACACACACACGCAATCATGCCCAAAGAACGGTCCGTCAACCCTGTAGCAGCCCAACACAAAGCCGACAAACAAAAAGCCCTAGCCAAAAACAAGAAACAAGTCCAATCGCAACGCAACGAGAAACTCGCCCGCCGCAACCCAGAACGTCTCCAAAAACAAATCGATGAATTGAAAGAACTCGAAGCGCGCGGCGTGCTGCGCCCGAAAGACAAGGAGAGTCTCACACAGCTCGAGAAGGATTTACGCGGTGTACGGCGGGCTCGCGAAGCATTGGGAGATGCTGCGCCCAAGTTCGCGGAACGGAGGGAGTATGGCGGCGGCGGCGGCGATGTGAGGCAAGAGCAGCGCGAGCGGAGGCAGGGACTGGGCAAGCGGCGGAGAGATGAGGAGGAGGCGCATGTGCATGGTGACAGCGGCTCTGAGACGGATCCGGAGGTGAGAAGTATTCCCATGCCGCGAGACACGCCGCCTCCGATCCCAGGCCAGCCGCGGAAAGCACACGCTCTGCCTGCGAAACCTGTGCCTGCAGCTCCTGCGCAAACGGTCTACTCATCCGCGCCGCAACTGCGAGATCTGAAGAAAGAGGCTACGCGTTTCATGCCTTCTGCCGTGGCAGCACAAAAAGCGCGAATCAAAGGCCAGGGCCGACTGCTGGAGCCGGAGGAAGCAGATCGCTTGGAGAAGTCGGGATACATGGCAGCGCAAAAAGCGGCCGAGGCCGGCGAAGAAGAAGAGCGGTTCGACCAGTTGGCGCAGGAAGCTAAAGCGCCCGTGCAGAATCAGAACATAGACCTGGAGGAAGAAGCGCGGAGGTTTGAGATGGAGATGGCAGAAATGATCGGAGAACCCCCATCGCAGCAAGATGGAAGGAAAACAGTACAGATGGAAGACGTTCAGGATGACGGCGACTAGTAGGGTTTATGAAGAGTTAATGGTAGGAAATCCGGCCCAAAAGCGCAATGCGCGTCCTGGGATCAAAACCAAAAGCCCAAGAGGGGCGGAATAAGGAAACAATGATACCCCTAATCCTTCAGCGAATTCGTAACACAGAACAGAACATTCGAACGTTCACTCCCCCCGGCTTCAAGATTTCGGGGGACTTGAGACCTCGACGACGGAAGGCAGCTGGGGCGCGTGCTCCGACATTTCCGGCTGCTCGGCAAAGTGCACTTGATGATTTGGCGAAGTCCTCGAGGTCGTCTGAGGCTGCGAGTGGACAGGCGCAGGCACCTGAAGGTTGGCCTCGTTCGGTCGCTCCTCGTTCGTTGGCTGCACGTGAGGGCGCTGGAGCGCTTGCAGCGATTGAGGAGGCGCGTAGGCCATTTGCGGCCTTCCAGACGGATACTGTTGCGGATGAGCATCCCTTTCTTCCTTTGCTCGCCTCTTCAGCTCGAAGTTGGTCTGAGCCAACGTGCACGGTGTGCAGCAGAACGAGGCCTTTGGTGCCATGGTCAGTAACGTGTTCGAACAAATAAGGCGGGCGGCCTGTGGTGAGGGAGGGAACAGACCATGAAGTCAGAAAAATCATTGCCCCCGATGCCAAATTTCCTCCTGACCATGTTCCTCTCCAAGTAAGCAGGAACAAAGCCGCAATAGCAGCAGTACAGACCGAAGGCGACGCAGCACGTGGAGTTGCATTCGTCCCACTGTTCGGGGTTCTCCTTGGGAAAGTCGTCTAGGCGCTGGTGGTTTCGGCCGGCGAGGAAGGCAGGGCAACACCAAGCGGCGCACTAGGGCAACGAGTTAGCAGGCATGACTGACAGAGCTTGAGTGTAGAGGTTTGGTGGCATAACGTACGCAGGTTCCCATGTCATCAGCTTCGCAAAATCCAGCGCGCCAGCTTTCTTCGGCTAGGTGCAAGGGGTGGGTGGAGGCGCCGCCGTCGCCGCCTGCGAAATTGAAGGCGTCCTGTGGTGCTGTGGTCGGGTTCAGCCCTCTGTTAGGGTTTGTTGCCACAACAGTGCCATCCGGGGCGATAGCTGGTGCAGCGGCATTGGATTGTGGTGCAGTACGATTGGTGTGTGATGTGATGCTGTTGGCCGTTGATGCAGTCGAGAGGTTGTCATGTGGTGTGGCGGCATTGGCTGCTGACACGCGAGGGTCGGCCTCAGACATGACGATGTCTGGTCGTGTCTATATGGTTTTGGAGAGATCAGGTGCTCGCCAGGAAAGATGGTGAGATTCCCGTTTGAATGTATGTGTGTGGTTTCGGGCAAGACAAAGTATCCGTAAGCTGTACTGGAAATTAATGCTGGACGTGATGATGATGATGTTGATGCAGAAGTGAGCCTGTGAAATCGAGAGCGTCAATTGAACCCAGGAGAATGGAAGTGAGTATGGCATGGAAGGCATAGCCCCTTGATAAACATTGAGAGTAGCCACCTTCCTTTCGTAGTGCTGTGGTCTGGCGGGAAGGTGCAAATGTACGTGTAATAGAAAATCACACCGCACGTCTTATCTACAACCTAGCCTTCCCATCACCCAAAGATGACAGGTGCTGTGGCTCAAACGGCACATATGTATCACCTTGCGCCCACAAAATGGTATCTTCCTGCCCAGCATCACCACTAGCAATCTTGTCAAAATCAATACCTTCCTTCCGCAAAGGCACCTTGTTCTGCTTGTTGTTGTGCATGGTCGTGGGAGACTTGATGACTCTGATGAAGACAGGCACGGCATACTTTGGCAAGCCTTTCCTGGCATGTTGCAACAGGCCAGACCAGTCGAACTTCTCACGTTCCTCTGGGCGAACGTACACGGCGGCGCAGCCTGCCTTACCATCGTGGTTGGGCACCTCAACGCCATATACATTGGCCTCGAGCAGACCAGGGAATCGACCGAGTACCTCTGCGACTTCGGCTGTGCTGACATTCTCGGACTTCCAGCGGAATGTGTCGCCTAGACGGTCGAGGAAGAACCATCGTCCATCTGCATCGCGCCTCAATGCATCGCCGGTGCGGTAGTATAGATCGCCCTTCTGGAAGACATCACGTTCGAACCGCTTGGAGGTGGCTTCTGCGTTGTTCCAGTAGCCGACGAAGTCCTTTTCGGTCGAGCAGCGGATGATGATCTCCCCTCCCTCGTCATAGGTCTTACGACGCGCAAGACCAGTTTTCGGGTCCCGCCAGATTCTGTCGCCGTTCTCATGATCAATCTCGACGGGAACGTACGTGTTACGGAAGTTCCAACGCTGAATCGCGCCTTGGTGCCCCACGTGAGCTTCGTGGAAAGGTCCGTTGCAGACATTGAGTAGCTGGAACATGCCTTCTGTCGAGTTGAAGAACTCATTGACACAGGGCACATTGAAGCGTTGCTGGAATTTCCTCCAGATGTCCGGCCGCATGCCGTTGCCATACATGGCTTTGAGCTTGTGGTCCTTGTCCAGAGGAGATACAGGTGCGGCGAGCAGGTACCTTGCCGTCTCACCGACATAGACAAAGGCGTTCGATTGTGAGTCGTGAATATCCCGCCAGAAGTTGCGAACACTGAACTTGCGTCCAATGCAGAGTGTGACACCGGTCAACATACATCCTACGGCGACGGTGCATCCAGTGCCGTGGTACAACGGCATGCAATCGTACCATCTGTCCCCAGGCTTGAGGCCGGTGGTCTGGAGCCTTGGTTGGCCTAGGGCGTAGGCGCGTTGCGTCTGGAAGGGGCAAGCTTTGGGGTGACCAGTTGTGCCAGATGTGTAGAAGAGGAAAATGGGGAATTCGCCAGAGAGGTTGTCGCGGAAGATGTTGTCTGGTCGAATCGGCTCGTACGCGTCGATCGTTGCTTTCGTCGCCTCGTCCACAATGATGATACGCATGCCCAATTCGTTCTCGATACGCGTGCGCTGTTCCTCAATGCGCTCGACGCAGTCGGATGCGGAATCGACGATGAGCACTTTGCTACCCGCGACCTTGAGACAGTGAACCAACCCGTCGCCTCCTAGGTTGTAGTTGATCATCGCTGGAGCACATCCGATCGCCCAGCTACCGAGCATGTTGAACATGAACTCGGGCGAATTGATCAGGTAGGTGCCAACCAGCTCTCCTGATTGCACGCCATTGTCCTGTAAAAACCGAGCCCATTTGCAGCTCTGCTCATATGTCTGTCTCCAAGTGTACTCCACAGCGGGCTCCGAAGGCTGTGGGCGGTACCAAAGAGCAATCTTGTTCTCGTGCTGTTCCACCATCTCTTCGAAGCCGTACCATAGTGAAAGTCGGTTGGCCTTTGCCCGGCGCTGGGTGTCTTTTGCGATCCTCTGGCCAGTGCGGATGGTTGTGATGTCTTTGCGAATGTGGTACTTCGCGTCGATGTATGCTGCGGCGGCACTGGCGCCTGCTGCGATTGCTGCTCCAGCTAACGGTCACCTTGTGTTAGTGGAACGGAACGGACTTAGTCAGGGAGGTGAGGTAAGCTGCATGTACTTACCGAAAGCCATTGCTGTGTCGTCTTGACTTTATCAGTGGGTTACTCTGTACAGAAACAATCTAGGAACGCGATGGCATGGAGTGTATACATATAGCAACAGTTCAATATACACTGCAGCGGTTAAGATGAGAGATACACCGGCGCGGCCTATTCGCTCGGCATTGGTGACCTCGGCTTGCTCTTGAGACGCGGCAGATCGCCAGCCGATACAGTAGTACCCACTACCTAACATACAGTAGATATAGAGTTACATGTACTTCATGGAGTCGGTTGTATATTACAAATGTACACGATACGGCCGTACCTACAATAGTCAATAATGCAAAAAGCGATGCATACGCACATTAAACCTCCCTCACCGCCGACAAAAAGTAAAAACCACGTGCGTGTATGCAACCCATACTCTTAATTCTCCAAAAAAAAATCAATCTTCATTACAGCTTGACGGCAGGAATGGGAGAGGCGTTAGTCTGTTCAAGAGAGAAGAAGTCAGTTTCATGGCAGAAGCGAGTAGAGACAAAATAGACGAAATGATGGACGTAAAAAACACAAGTTTTCCCCGATAAGCTAGGTAGCATCGTTATCTGCGACCGCATTGTTCCTTGGTCATAAATTCGTATCGTACAGTCTGTCCGTTTTCCTTTTCATTCCAAGCACGCACGCGCACAATTCCTTTAAAGCTTTGATGCGGCAGTCTTGGTACCTACGTTTGTGATTTCGTTGTAGAGCAGACTGCGAAAAGTCGTCAGTTATCATCAACAATTTGAACGGGGGTGGTTAAGGCTCGACTTACGAGGTCAGGAAGTCGGCGTACTCCTCGCCAGTCACCTGGGTGGCGAAGTACTTGGCCGCGAGCTGGTACTTGTTGCCCTTGGGCGCGTTTTTCTCCAGCTCGGCTGCCTGCTCGTGGAGCAGCTGCAGGGCGTACTTCTTGTCCATCTTCTTGCCGCTCTCGGTGGGGACGCTGTGCTTGCACCATTGCCACAGCTGCGAGCGGGAGACCTCGGCCGTTGCGGCGTCCTCCATCAGGTAGTTGATGGGCACGCAGCCGACGCCGCGCAGCCAGCCTTCCATGTAGCCGAGGCCGATGTTGAGGTTCTTGCGGATACCGTCTTCCGTGATCTTGCCGGGGAATTTTGTGTTTAGGAGGTCCTTGGCTGAGATCTGGACCTCTTCGCGGCGGACGTGGAATTGGTTGGGCGTCGGCATGTGCTTGTTGAAGACCTCGGCTGCGATGCTGGCGAGGACCGGGTGGGCGACCCAGGTGCCGTCGTGGCCGGCACGGACTTCACGTAGCTTGTCGGCACGCACGTTGTCCATTGCCTTCTTGTTGGCCTCCTCGTCGTTCTTGATGGGGATCTGGGCTGCCATGCCGCCCATTGCGTGTACACCGCGACGGTGGCAGGTCTTGATCAGGAGCTTGACGTATGCGTCCATGAACGGGACGGTCATGGTGACATCGCTGCGGTCGGGGAGGACGAAGTTTGGGTTGTTGCGGAAGCACTTGATGACGGAGAAGATGTAGTCCCAACGACCGCAGTTGAGACCGGATGAGTGGTCGCGGAGCTCGTAGATGATCTTTGTGATGGTCAGCATTTGTAATCGATTGGCGGCAATGTGGCGGATTTCTCACTTCTTCCATCTCAAATGCAGCAGGAATGGTCTCAATGAGACAAGTACCTCTGATCGTTCCGCGCTTCATGCCAATGTAGTCCTGGGCAAGGTTGAAGACATCGTTCCAGAGCCTAGCCTCAAGATGGCTCTCCATCTTGGGCAGGTAGTAGTATGGGCCAGCGCCACGCTTGACGAGCTCCTCGGCATTGTTGTAGAAGTAGATGCCAAAGTCGAACAGACTGCCGGAGATGGGCTCACCGTCAACGGTAAAGTGCTGCTCCTCCAAGTGCCAGCCACGGGCACGTGCAATGAGTGTGGGAAGTGTCCTGTCGGTGCGCAGCTTGTACTCCTTCTCGCCTTGTTTGAAGTCGACCTGCTTGCGAATGGCATCGTAGAGGTTGAGTTGGCCATTGATCATGTTGTCCCATGTTGGTGCACTTGAGTCTAGTAAGTGGTTAGCATTCGGCTCCTCCTTGTTATGCGGTCTTCATGCGATGAATCTACCAACCTTCGAAATCGGCCATGTACGTCCAGACATCCGAGTTCAGCGCGTTGACGACCATCTTCCTGTCTGTCGGGCCAGTGATTTCAATTCTGCGGTCAACGAGACCAGGCGCTGGTGGTGCACCCTTCCATGCATCGTTCTCGCGAATGTGCTTGGTCTCCGGTAGGAAGTCAAGAAGGTTGCCCTTGTCGAGCTCGGCTTGCCTGACCTTACGACGCTGGAGGAGCTCCTTGCGCCTGGCGTTGAAAGCACGGTGGAGAACAGCGAGGAAGACGCTGACTTCTTTCGAGAGGACCTTGCGGGTGTTGTCGTTCAACTCGCCGAGGATGTTGACATCCTTGAGCGTCTGTTCGGGCTGGTAGGGAGTAGGCATTGTGAGTGGCTATTCAATGAGTTGTGATCCTTCGATTGATTGTTCAGAGGTAAGTTTAGCTTGTGGTACCAAGGCGAAGGGTGATGAATATAAAGGTCGATCTACAAAATGTCATCGACCACGGTGATCCGGACCAGGTCTTTCTTATATGTCGTCACGGCTCTGGGCATGCTCGAAGTCAATAATTCTGTACCGAGGGAGAATGGCCCCCGCCGTGTGAGTGATAGGCTTCCGCACCGCCCATAACCGTATCGGAGAAGTGCCATGAGCCAGCCTGCGTCTGCACGTCCGTTCGGCTCAGAGGAGCTGTCGGAGCTCACCTTTCGGCAGCCTGTCACGCCTGTGTCTGACATGTGGGGGAATTGATGGACATGGAAATGACGTTTTCCTTGTGATTTGCGCTGGGCCGGACGTTGATGATGATGTTTTTGTTTTGTCGCTCGTGATGATCTGATTCTTGTACATCTATTACTATGAGTCGTCGTTCAGGTTCGGGGGGTCGCAACTGCCTCTCGTCTCATAGATTGTATGTTGTGTTCGAGTGCCGTAAAAGAGTCAAACTTTTCGATCAACCTGCCCATATCTCGGCGAATGTGACAACACCGTCAAAGAAATGCCTCGGACGAGATCGCGCTATCTCAGCTTCGACCTTTCCTGTTTGGGCGCCGCAATACGCGCAATACCCGTTCCACGAATGAGACCTCTACAAAATGGCCGCAGCACCCGACAGTTGATATCAAAGACCCTCCTGTATCGGCCGGGCTTTCAGTTGGTGTCAATCGCTATGACAGAACTTATGTTGGGCGAGATTAATCATGTGCAAAGAGTCAAAACCTCTTTTCCAGCCTTGTCGAAGGCTTTGGTTCGTGCCCAAGCTTCCATTGAAAAAGCGGGAAACGACTGGGGTAGAGGAATCGATACAACGCTCTTAAGAAGGTGAGAAATATCATCTCACTGACACCGCCGCTTCAGTAACTTCTAATTGAGTGAACGAAAAAAACGCAGAATCGCCGCGACAAGTCCGGGCCAGCAAACATCATTTCACCTCTATCATCTCGTCGCACATCTTCAGGAATCGCTCTCGGTATTCCTCGCTGGTGGTGGTGACACTCATCGGTCCTTGGTTGCCTACCAGGTTGTAGGTCTTGATCAGACCCGTCATCGCCTGCGCGTGCACCTTGTGCTTCGCCCAGAAGAAGTCCAACAAGGCCGCGCGATAGATGTATTTTCCATCAGATGATTTCACTCCGGTCCTCCAGCTAGGCGGTCCCGGTGGCACGAGTGGGGGTTCGAGAGGCAACTCTGGTGACCCGTCTGCAGCGGTTTCAGATTTCGCAGCGTCTGTGGGGATACGGACGAGGAAGAGCGAGTAATCCACGGCGTTGGATTTGGCAAGCATTGCAGTGTCTTTCTGCAAGTTCGCTTTCAGGTCTTCGGCATTGTCGAGACTCAGCACCAGCTTCTCGGAGAAGTCGTCTGCCAGCTTTTCCTTTGTCTCCTCGGATGTCAGCGCTCCATCTGCCACATCGCGTTCCGGATAAAAGTACGACATGGGCTTGAGGTCCCACGTTTCCCACTCGGCGCCTTCCCTCTTGTCTTCCTTCTCGCCGAACTTGGTATTCTCCATCACAATGTGATGTGACGGCGCAGTGCCAAAGGTCGAGCCAACGTTGCTTTTGGCTTCGAGAAAGTCTGTGATTCTGACAAGCAAAGAGTCGAGGTTCTGGCGCATGTGATCTGCGTAAGGCACGAGCAGTTCTTCTTTAAAGAACGAATGCTCAAAATGTCTCGGAACGCTCTTCACCAGATACTTGCCGTCGGAAGTGTTGAAGAATGTCGAGCCGGAGAAGCCCATGTCTCCAATTGAAACAAGAGCGCTGCCTTTGGCATCTTCGCCGTCGCCTTGGAAGCTCTTGCCGTAATCGTCTTCTCCGATTTTCCAGTGTTCGCGCAGTGACTTGAACTGGTCCTCGTGTGGGCACGTGAAGAGTAGTTTGCTGGAGTCGAAGTAGGCAGTAACACTCTTGGTCATGGAAGGGTTGTCGTCGTTGTGCCGACCTGCGATCGATTCACAGATCGACTTTGCGAGCTCTTCCTGGGATGGCATGGCGTACTACTCAGAGTGAAGTCCTTTGATTTATGCTGTGCTATGGCACGTTGCTGACGCGTATTGTAGGACTATTGGCTTGCAATTGTGCGTGTGTCTGTACTTTTTGTAACCAAGTATTTGCTTGCCTGTGTTCATGTTTAGTCCAGGTGGCACATTGCGTCACTCGCGGACGTGAACCTTCTGCCTCAAAAAGCCTTGGTCTGATGGTCTGATGACGATGAATGGGGGCAACAACAGAACAGCACAACATAAGGCATTGCTCGCCTTACCGAAAGTGCACAACCCATCGAGCCCATATGGATCACTGATACATGTGGCTTGAGATCTCGACGTAATGTCGTTACGTTCACGAAGCAGATATATCGCGGACATGATAAACTCCATGAGTGGGACAAAAGATGCGACTCTGCAAAGCCATTATGATAAAACAGCATCGCGAATGACTGAAGCAGATCAGCTCAAGCCATCCGTCTCAACACTCATGTTCATTTCGACATCTTTCACACATGCACTCGAATCCCCAAACCCCCTTCAATCTTTGCCTTCTCTCTCCGACCGTCAAGTCCTTCTCGTCTCCACCGAGATATGTGATACACAACTGTTCACCTTCCACCACGTCTCTCGCCAATCTGAACTGCCATGTTCGTCCAACCCTGACCTTGCTGATATTGGGCAAACACGAGTGGTTGAAATAGCTGGCCTCCGGATACAGCGAGTAGCCCATGTATTCTTCGCCGTCCTCACCCCCGGCTCGTATGCCGAAGGAGTTGTGGCTACTGGCATTCGAAATCGTCTGGCAGATTTGCGCCGTGCAGCTTTGCAACACACCGCGAGGTACGATTGATACCAGTTGCAGGAACGCATTGCAGTGCGCTTCGAGGTCTGCGTTGTCCTTGTAGGGCTCTGCATCCATAGCGAGCGTCGCAACTTCGGTATCCCATCTCTTTGGAGCCTGTCGATGCGATAACATCCCCGAGAGAAGATAGGCCAGAATGTCCGGGTCTACAGGCTGC
>Ga0265797_10003249_pt1 | contig 26260 bp, 26 predicted proteins | sample P2T30metagenome_FD_192433 | JGI IMG/M metagenome (GOLD analysis project Ga0265797, IMG submission 192433) | Plant litter microbial communities from East Loma Ridge, Irvine, California - P2 T30 | ecosystem: Environmental > Terrestrial > Plant litter > Unclassified | place: USA: California... | reverse complement strand
TGGGGGCCTGGTTGCTGGCCCAGTACGTGATCGTCTTGCTGTCGCCGTCGCCGCCTGAGGCGGAGCAGGCGGTCATCGACCCTGCGGCCACGACTCCTACGGCCAGTGCTGCGATCCAACGGGTCTTGTTCGTCATGACTTCTCCTGGTGTCTCATCTTCGAGATTTCTCTTCTTCGAGTAGGGAAGGTGCTGGTGGTGCTGTGTCTCTGGTGCTGTGCGTCTCTGGTGCTGTGCGTCGGTGGTGCGGTCTGTGGGGTGGGGCGGGGGTGCTGCGGCCCGGGGCCCCGGGTGCCGGTCTCGTCGTCGAGGGGCGCCCGGGGCCGGGCGTCGGTGGCGGTTCAGCCGAGGGTCGCGACCGAAGGGTCCCAGTCCTCCGGCAGCTCGGGTGTCGGTTCGAGGGTCGAGTCGACGACGACGCCCTCGTGGCGATCGGCCGACTCGGCGAGCGAGACCATGACGTCGAGCACGTGGAACGCGAGCTCGCCGGGCACCCGCTCGCGCCGACCGCCGCGGATGGCCTGCGCCAGCTCGGCGACGCCGGTGCCGCGGGTGAAGGTCGATCCGCTCGACGGCACGACCGTCGGCTCGTCGGCGCCGGTGTGCACGAGCGTGTCGCCCTCGAACTCGTTCGGGTCGGGGAACACGGCCGTGCCCTCGGTGCCGGCGATCTCGACGAAGCCCGCACGGGCCAGCTTCGAGTCGAAGCTGAAGACCGCCTGCGCGCTCGCGCCGCTCTCGAACTCGAGCAGCGCGCTGATGTGCGTCGGCACCTCGACGGGGAACACCGTCCCCGCCTTGGGGCCCGAGCCGATCGTGCGGGTGTCGCGCGCCTTCGACGACGTCGCCGTGACCTTCGCGACCGGGCCGAAGACCTGCACGAGCGTCGTGAGGTAGTACGGCCCGACGTCGAACATCGGCCCGGCGCCGTAGGCGAACAGGAACTCGGGGCTCGGGTGCCACGACTCGGGGCCGGGCACCTGGAACAGCGCCAGCCCGGTGAGAGGCGTGCCGATGTCGCCGCGGCGGACGACGCGGAGACCCGTCTGGAGCCCGGCGCCGAGGAACGTGTCGGGGGCCACGGCCACCCGCACGCCGGCGTCCTTCGCCGCGGCGAGCAGTCGCGCCCCGCTCTCGCGGTCGAGCGCGTAGGGCTTCTCGCCCCAGACGTGCTTGCCGGCGGCGACGGCCTTGAGGGCCACCTCGACGTGAGCGGCCGGGATGGTCAGGTTGACGACGATCTCGACGTCGTCGACGGCGAGCAGGTCGTCGACCGATCCGCTGGCCGGGACGCCCCACTTCTCGGCCTGCGCCGCGGCGCGCGCCTCGTCGATGTCGGCGATGAACAGCACCTTCAGATCGGGGAACCGCGTCAGGTTGCCGAGGTACTGGTCGCTGATGACGCCGGCGCCGATGACGCCGACTCCGACGGGCCCGGTCTTCGCCGCGGCGGAGGGGGCCCCCGAGGAGGCGGTGGTCGCGGAGGCCGTGGTCGTGTCGGTCATGCGCGCACCCCGTCCAGGAACGAGTGGCTCTGCTCGAGCGCCGTGAACACGTCGCCGTTGTGATCGTCGAGCTCGACGACGGCGAGCGCCTGCGGTGCGGCACGCAGGATGTCGCGGACGGGCATGGTGCCCCGGCCGACGGCGACCTGCTCGGTGTCGTCCTTCGTCTTCGGACCGTCCTTGATGTGCAGGAACCGCACGCGGTCGCCCAGGCGGGCGAGCAGCTCGGCGGCGTCCACGCCCCCGACCTCCACCCAGTAGGTGTCGATCTCGAGCACGACGTCGGCGGGCAGCGCCGCCGCGAAGACCTCGAGGGCCGGGGTGCCGTCGATGAGGTTCTCGAGCTCGAACGCGTGGTTGTGGTACCCCACGGTGAGACCGTGCGCACGCGCCGCCTCGGCGACCTCGCCCAGCTCGGCGGCGACGGCCTCGACGTCTTCGCGGGTGATCCAGCGCGTCTCGTCGATGTGCGGGTCGATGACCGTCGAGACGCCCAGGCGCACCGCGGCCTCGAAGATCGGCTGGAGGTCCTGTCCGACGAGCTTGGCGTGGGCGCTCGGCGCGGTGAGGCCGGCGGCCGGGAGGGCTTCCGCGTACTCGTCGACCCGTTCGACGAACCCCCACGGCTCGACCTGCGTGTAGCCGATGTCGGCGAGGCGCTGGAGGGTGCCGGGCAGGTCCGCCGCGATGGCGTCCCTGACGGTGTAGAGCTGGACCGAGATCGGTGATGTCACCTGATGGACTCCTCTTCGAGTGGTGGCGGCACCGACGGAACCACCCCCGTTCGGGAGTCGATCGCCGGTGATCGAGACTCACCATAGGACCGCTTCTGTCGACGCGCAAGCAAAAGTCGTCGTGAATCGACGAGCTTGTCTCGATCGTCATCTCCGCCTGTGCTTTACTGCTCACATGTCCGACACGACCCGGTCGTCGGCGCTGGGGAGCGCCGGCGCGAGCGAGCTCTTCCAGCTGCTCCGCGACGGTCGGCCGCGGACTCGCGCCGAGCTCGCGACCATGACGGGGCTGGCCCGCTCGACGATCGGCCTGCGCCTCGACGCGCTCATCGAGCTCGGTCTCGTCGGCCCCTTCGCCGACGCGGTCTCCACGGGGGGTCGCCCGCCGTCCCGGGTCGCTCTCGTCCCGTCGGCCAGGGTGGTGCTCGGCGCCGACTTCGGGGCGGGGCATCTGAACGTCGCCCTGACGGATCTGATGGGCGACGAGCTCGCCGTGCTGCGCACCGAGATCGACATCGCCGACGGCCCGGTGGCCGGGTTGACGGCCCTCCTCACCGCGGCCGACACGCTCCTCTCGGGCTTCAGCCGCAGTCGGGACGACCTGATCGGCGTGGGCATCGGCCTGCCCGGCCCCGTCCAGTTCGGCACGGGCCGCCCCGTGAACCCGCCGATCATGCCCGGCTGGGACGGCTTCGACGTGCCCGGCTGGATGCGGCGTCACCTCGACGTGCCCGTGCTCGTCGACAACGACGTCAACATCATGGCCCTCGGCGAGCGCGGTCACGCGTTCCCCGACACAGACCACTTCCTCTTCGTCAAGGTCGCCACCGGCATCGGCTCGGGCATCATCTCGGGCGGTCGCCTGCAGCGCGGCGCGCAGGGGATCGCCGGTGACATCGGGCACGTGCAGATCCCCCGCGGCGCGGGCATCGCCTGCCACTGCGGCAACGTGGGCTGCCTCGAGGCCGTCGCCTCGGGGCCCGCCATCGCCCGCGCGCTGCGCGCCTCGGGCCGGGACGTGGCCGGCGGTCGCGAGGTCATCGATCTCGTCCGTCGCGGCGACATCGAGGCGATCCAGGCCGTCCGGCAGGCCGGTCGCGATCTCGGCGAGGTCCTGACCGCCTGCGTCAACGTCATCAACCCGTCGGTCATCGCCATCGGCGGCTCGATGGCCCAGGCGGGCGAGCACCTCATCGCCGGGGTGCGCGAGATCGTGTACACGCGGTCGATGCCCCTCGCCACCGAGCACCTCAGCATCGTGCAGTCCCGGTCGGGCGACCGGGCGGCGATGATCGGGGCGAGCATGCTCGCGATCCACCACGCCCTCTCCCCCGCCGCCATCGACGAGCTCGCCGCCGCGGTCTGACCGCGCGACGCAGGCGCCCGCTCCGAGCGACACGCCCCGACTCCGGCCGACACGGTCTCCGCCGGTTCGATCGAGCCGCCTCGACGAGCGACAATGGAGGCATGACCGTCGTCCAGCCCATGCTCTCCCTGTGGGACGACGACGAGACCGAGCCCGCGCCTCCACGGCGACTCCGCCTCCCCGCGCACGAGACCCGCGTGCTGGCCGACTCGACCGACCGCATCGCCTGGCTCCGGGCCCGCAGCCAGGGCATCACGGCCACGGACGTGGCCCGCCTGTCGAGCGCGAAGGCCGTGCAGGCGGTCGTGCTCGACAAGATGTACGGCAACGGCTTCGGCGGCAACGCCTACACCGATCACGGTCGTGCGCGCGAGCCCGAGATCGCCCGCTGGGTGCTGCGCGAGCACGGCATCGAGCCCAGCTCGAAGCTGTTCCACGCCGCCGACCAGCGCCGCCACCTCGCGACCCCCGACGGTGTCGCCGTCCGGCCCGACGGCCGGGTCGAGCTCTGCGAGATCAAGACGACCAAGAAGGCGTGGACGAGCATCCCGCGCACGTACCTGCGTCAGGTGTTCTGGCAGCAGTACGTGCTCGGTGCCGAGCGCACCCTCGTCGTCTGGGAGCAGCACCTCGACTTCGTGCCCGTCGACGAGGTGCCCCTCAGCCGCTGGGTCGACCGCGACGACGACGAGATCCACCGCCTCGTGACGCTCGCCGACCACGTGCTCGACACCCTCGCGCGGCAGGCGCCCGTCGACCCCTTCGCGCTCGGTCGCCGCGCGTACGAACCTCCGCCGTACGACCCGCTGCGCTGACTCCGCGGCCGGGCCGCGCGTTGCTGCTCCGCTCGCCCCGTCGAGACTTCTCCGAGCAGTGACACCGTCGAAACACGTCCGACTCACGGTCGCCCTTTACTGGGGAGGACCCGCGAAGGCCGTCCGTGCACCTGACGTGCACCGCGCCCAGGGGTCCGAGGGAGAGCGATGACGACGACGATGGCGACGACGATGCGCGCGATGGTGATCGACGAGACGGGCGGTGCCGATCGGATCGTCGCCCGAGACGTCCCCCGGCCCCGACGGATCGGCAGCGAGGTGCTGATCGAGGTCGTGGCGGCCGGGGTCAACCGCTGCGACGAGGAGGCGCGCGAGGGTCTCGGGGACGGCGTCGCCCCCACCGCGTTCCCCGTCGTGCCGGGGCGCGACTTCAGCGGGATCGTCGTCGAGACGCCGTACGCGGCCCATCCCCTCCGGGTCGGCGACGCCGTCTACGGCATGACCGCGTTCCCCCGAGGAGGCGGCAGCTACGCCCCCTACGTCAGCGTGCCCGCGCAGTCGGTCACCCGCAAACCCCCCGCACTCTCGCATGTCGAGGCGGCGGGTGTGCCGCTCGCGGCCCTGACCGCCTGGGGCCTCGTCGTCGACCTCGCCAAGGCCCACGAGGGCCAGCGCATCCTCGTCCACGCGGGCGCGGGCGGGGTCGGGCACTTCGCCGTGCAGTTCGCCTCGTACTTCGGGGCGCACGTCGTGGCGACGGGTTCGAGTCGGAACTCGGGCTGGCTCCGCGAACTCGGAGCGGCCGAGGTCGTCGACTACTCCGTCTCGGAGTTCGACCGCACGGTGCGGGACATCGACGTCGTGGTCGACCTCCTCGACGACGTCGACGTCGCCAGACGATCGCTCCCGGTGCTCCGACCGGGCGGGCTGCTCGTGCACGCGTCGCCGTCGACCTGGCCCGCCGTCGCCGAGCTGGCGACCGAGGCGGGCGTCCGCTCGACGGGCTTCGCGGTGACCCCCGACGCGGCGACCCTGGCCGTCGTCACGCGCCTCCTCGACTCGGGCGACGTCCGGGTGTACATCGACGACGTCTACGACCTCGCTGACGCGGCGGACGCCCAGCGGAGGCTCGCCCAGGGGCACACCCGCGGCAAGCTGGTGCTGCGCGTCGGCGACGAGTGACCCTGCTGCCGGCCGTGTGTCAGACGGCGCACTCGAGCACGAGGTCGTCGTGCTCGCGACCGCCCACGACGAAGCGCCTCGCACCCACGGTCTCGAAGCCCCGCCCGGCGTAGAACGCCTGAGCGCGCGCGTTCTCGCCGTTGACGCCGAGCCAGACGGACTCGGCGCCATCGGTGGCGGCAGCCTCGAAGACCGCGGCCATCATGCGCGCCGCCACGCCCTGCCCGTGCCGGTCGGGCATCACGTAGAACTTGCTCAGCTCGACCGTGGGCCGGGCCGTCACGGCTGACGCGACGTCGGCGTCGGACGGCTCGCCCTCGATCAGCATCGCGTAGCCGACGACATCGTCGATCTCCTCGTCGACGGCGACGAGGAGGGTCCGCGCGGGGTCGTCCAGGTACTCGGCGAACCGCTCGGCGCTGAGGGTCGTGGTGACGAACCGGGCGATCTCGACGAGGGGCGTGCCGGGTGGGCAGGCGAGAGGGAACGTGACGGCTGCGACGTGCGCGAGCGGTCGGACGTCGGGAGCGGCGGCGAGGCGGATGGAGACGGTCACCCGGCCATCGTGCCAGGGGATGACGAAGGCCGCCCCGCTCGAGAGCGGGACGGCCTGTCGTGACGATCGGTGTGATCGAGGCTGAAGCCTAGAAGACGTTGATGTCGAGGGGGATGCCGGGACCGAAGGTGGTCGACAGCGTGCCCTTGGTGATGTACCGGCCCTTCGAAGACGACGGCTTGAGGCGGACGACCTCGTCGAGCGCGGCGTCGAGGTTGGTGTTCAGCTGCTCTTCCGAGAAGCCGGCCTTGCCGATGACGAAGTGCACGTTGGAGTGCTTGTCGACACGGAACTCGATCTTTCCGCCCTTGATGTCGTTCACGGCCTGGGCCACGTTCGGCGTCACGGTGCCGGTCTTCGGGTTGGGCATCAGACCGCGCGGGCCGAGGACCTTACCGAGACGACCGACCTTGCCCATGAGCTCGGGGGTCGAGACCGCGGAGTCGAACGACGTGTAACCGCCGGCGACCTTCTCGATGAGCTCGTCGCCACCGACCTCGTCGGCGCCGGCGGCGAGAGCCGCCTCGGCTGCCGCACCGGTCGCGAAGACGATGACGCGGGCGGTCTTACCCGTGCCGTGCGGCAGGATGACCGTGCCACGGACCATCTGGTCCGCCTTGCGGGGGTCGACGCCGAGCTTGAGCGCGACCTCGACGGTCGAGTCGAACTTCTTCGAACCGGTCTCGCGAGCGACGGCGACGGCCTCGCTGGTGCTGTAGAACTTGCCTGCCTCGATCTTCTCGGCAGCGGCGCGGTACGCCTTGGACTTCTGAGCCATGCGGAAATCTCCTGATTTCGAGAGTGTGGTTACGAGCCTGGCCGGCTCTCCCACGGATGTCTGGGGTGGTGGGGTGCCCGGGGGCGAGTGCTTACGCGTCCACCGTGATGCCCATGGAACGGGCGGTGCCGGCGATGATCTTCGCCGCGGCGTCGATGTCGTTGGCGTTCAGGTCGGCCTGCTTGGTGGTGGCGATCTCGCGGACCTGGTCCATGGTCAGCTTGCCGACCTTGTCGGTGTGCGGGGTGCCGGATCCCTTGGCGACGCCGGCCGCCTTCTTGATGAGCTCCGCCGCGGGCGGGGTCTTCAGGATGAACGTGAACGAACGGTCTTCGTACACGGTGATCTCGACCGGGACGACGTTGCCGCGCTGCGACTCGGTCGCGGCGTTGTACGCCTTGCAGAACTCCATGATGTTCACGCCGTGCTGACCCAGGGCCGGGCCGATGGGCGGGGCGGGGTTCGCGGCGCCGGCGTTGATCTGAAGCTTGATCAGACCCGTGACCTTCTTTTTCGGTGCCATTCTTCTTTTCCTTCTTGTGGGTGTCGAGCCGGCTGCGGTCGCAGTCCGCTCTCCCGGTGGCCCGCTGGCGGACTCCGGTGATCTGTCGGCGTGGGGTGGTCCGCCCGGAGGCGCACCACGTCACGGAGGTGTTAGAGCTTGGTGACCTGGTCGAAGCTCAGCTCGACCGGTGTCTCACGCTCGAAGAGCGAGACGAGCACCGTGAGCTTGCCGCTCTCGGGTTTGATCTCGTTGATCGTACCGGGAAGACCGGCGAACGACCCCTCTTTGATCGTGATCGTCTCGCCGATCTCGAAATCGACCTCGGCGGGGATGACGCGCTGGGCCTGCTTGCCGCCCTTGGCGCCGCCCTTGACGGGTGCCGGGGTCGTGTCGATCTGCACGAGGCTCTTCAGCATGTTGAAGGCCTCCTCGAAACGCAGCGGCGTCGGGTTGTGGGCGTTGCCCACGAAGCCGGTGACACCGGGGGTGTGGCGGACGACCGACCAGCTGTCTTCGTTGAGATCGATGCGCACCAGCACGTAGCCGGGGATCCGCACACGGGTGACCAGCTTGCGCTGCCCGTTCTTGATCTCGACGACGTCCTCCATGGGGACCTCGACCTGGTAGATGTAGTCCTCCATGGTCATGGAGACCATGCGGTTCTCGATGTTCTGCTTCACGCGGCGCTCGAAGCCGGCGTAGCTGTGGATGACGTACCACTTGCCGGGCTTGCCGCGCAGCTCGGAGCGGAACTCCTCATAAGGGTCGACCTCGACGGGCTCGGCCTCGTCGTCGGTGGCGACGTCGTCGCCGTCGAGCACCTCGTCGCCGAACGCGGCCTGCGCGTCGGCGTCCTGGACGGACTGCTCGGCCTCGGCGACGACCACGTCGTCGGACGAGGAGTCGATCTCGACGTCGGCGTCGGCGGTGACCACGGTGTCGGACTCGACCGCGGCGTCTTCGGCCTCGGTCTCGGCCTCATCGTCGGTCGCCTCGACGGCGGCCTCCGCCTCGGCGGCGTCGTCGATGTCGAGAGCGTCGTCGACGATGGCGTCGGCCTCGGGGTCGCGGGCCTCGGCCAGCGTGTCGAGCAGACCATCGAGGTCGTCGGTGCTGTCGGTGCCGGCCTCGCCGTCGTCGACGACCGTGATGGCCTCGCTCTCGGCGGGCTCGACGGAGTCCTCGTCGGCGGCCAGCGTGCCGCCCTCTTGGGCCTCTTCGACCTCGGAGGACTGCTCCGCAGCGGTGGCGAGATCGATGTCGTCGCGCTCGTTGTCAGGCAAAGGGTTCTACTTCCGTTCGTGGGGTTCGGATCGGCTGGCCGTCGGGCGGGGCCGGATCGCGTGTGGCGTCAGGAGCGACGCCGGACTCAGCTGCCGGTGGGGCCGTTGCCGAAGACGTAGCCGACGACGATGCCGAACACCGTGTCGAGACCGCTGACCAGCGCCATCATGATGACGACGAAGACGAGCACGACGCCCGTGTAGCTGAACAGCTCTTTGCGGGTCGGGGTGACGACCTTCTTGAGCTCGTTGATCACCTGCCGGATGAACAGGGCGATCCGGGCGAAGGGACCGCGACGTGCCGCGGTGTCTTTCTTCGCCTTGTCGACGACGTCCTCGCTGGGAACGTCAACGTCTTTTCTCGCCACTGTGGGTACCTTCCGAGCTCGGCCCGCAGGCCTGTGTCCGTGATTCGGACCGTCGCGCTGAAACCTGCTGGATCAGTCGCGACGGCCCGACCGGGCTGCAGGGCGGACAGGACTCGAACCTGCAACCTGCGGTTTTGGAGACCGCTGCTCTACCAATTGAGCCACCGCCCTTCGGTGTCGATGCCAAGCCCCCACCACCTGAACAACGGCGATGAGCGACGCCGTGAGGCGCGCAAAAGCTTGGCGATCATCGACCGCCTCGACAAGTGTAGGCGACCGCCCGGGCCGGTGTAAAGCCGAGGCCGCGGGCTAGGCTGGCGGGCGTGACCACGCCAGCGCGCCGCCTCTCGTCCCGCATCGCCTCCATCGCCGAGTCCGCGACCCTGAAGGTCGACGCCAAGGCGAAGTCCCTCGTCGCCGCAGGGCGTCCGATCATCAGCTACGGCCCGGGCGAGCCCGACTTCGCCACCCCCGACCACATCGTCGAGGCGGCGGCGGCGGCGGTTCGCGACCCCCGCAACCACCGGTACTCGGCGGCCGCCGGTCTGCCCGAGCTGCGCGAGGCCATCGTCGCCAAGACGCTCCGCGACAGCGGCACGACGGTCACGACCTCGCAGGTGATCGTCACCAACGGCGGCAAGCAGGCCGTCTACCAGGCGTTCCAGGCGCTTCTCGACGACGGCGACGAGGTCCTGCTGCCGGCCCCGTACTGGACGACCTACCCCGAGGCCATCGCCCTCGCCGGCGGGGTGCCGGTCGAGGTCTTCGCGGGGGCCGACCAGGGTTACAAGGTGACCGTCGACCAACTCGAGGCCGCCCGCACCGAGCAGACCAAGGTGCTGCTGTTCTGCTCGCCGTCGAACCCCACGGGGGCCGTCTACTCCCCCGCCGAGGTCGAGGCCGTCGGCCGCTGGGCCCTCGAGCACGGCGTCTGGGTCGTCACCGACGAGATCTACCAGAACCTCACCTACGACGGGGTCGTCGCGACCTCGATCACGCAGGCCGTCCCCGAGCTGGCCGACCAGACGATCCTCGTCAACGGCGTCGCGAAGACCTACGCCATGACCGGCTGGCGGGTCGGCTGGATGATCGGCCCGACCGACGTGATCGCCGGTGCCGCGAATCTGCAGTCGCACCTGACCTCGAACGTGTCGAACGTGTCTCAGCGCGCCGCGATCGCCGCACTGACCGGCTCGCAGAGCGCGGTCGAGGCGATGCGCGCCTCCTTCGACGCCCGTCGCGCGACGATCGTGCGCGAGCTGAACGCCATCGAGGGCGTCGTCACCCCGACCCCCGAGGGCGCCTTCTACGTCTACCCCGACGTCACCGGTCTGCTCGGCCGCGACTGGAACGGCGTCACGCCCACCACCTCGCTCGAGCTCGCGGACCTCATCCTCGAGCAGGCCGACGTCGCCGTGGTGCCCGGCGAGGCGTTCGGGCCGAGCGGCTACCTGCGGCTGTCGTACGCGCTCGGCGACGACGAGCTGCTCGAAGGCGTCCGACGCCTGCAGCGCCTCTTCGCCTAGCACGGCGCCGACCGACCAGGGGTCGTCCGATCGGACGACCCCTGGTCGTCCGATCCGCCCTGGTGCGCCGGTCGTCGACGGCGCACTCTGGTGACATGACCCCAGAACCCGTCGTGCGTGTGCGCGACCTCACGAAGAGCTACGGCGCGACCAGGGCCCTGCAGGGCGTCTCGTTCGACGTCGAACCGGGCGAGACCCTCGGGCTGCTCGGCCCGAACGGCGCCGGCAAGTCGACCACCATCGAGATCCTCGAGGGCTACCGGGACCGCACCGGCGGCGACGTCTCGGTGCTCGGCGTCGATCCGCGCCACGGGGGGCTCGACTGGAAGGCCCGGCTCGGCATCGTGCTCCAGAGCTCGGGCGACCAGGGCACCGCGACCGTCCGCGAGCAGATCGCGCACTTCGCGGGCTTCTACCCCCGGCCCCGCGACGTCGACGAGGTGCTCGTCGCAGTCGGGTTGGAGCACAAGGCCGACGCCCGCATCCGCTCGCTGTCGGGCGGGCAGCGTCGACGCGTCGACGTCGCCCTCGGGGTCGTCGGCCGACCCGAGCTGCTGTTCCTCGACGAGCCGACCACCGGTTTCGACCCCGAGGCCCGGCGTCAGTTCTGGCAGCTCATCCGCTCGCTGTCCTCCGACGGCACGAGCATCGTCCTGACGACCCACTACCTCGACGAGGCGGCCCAGCTGAGCGACCGGGTCGCCGTGGTGACCGGCGGCCGGCTGGTCGCCCTCGGGCGACCGGACGAACTCGGCGACGAGGAGGCGCGCACGCCCCGGGTGAGCTGGCTCGACGCCGACGGACGACACGAGGTCCGCACGACCGAGCCGGGCGCTCTCGTCGCCCGCCTGCACGCCGACGGCGGCGAGCCCCGGTCGCTCGAGGTGATCCGGCCGTCGCTGGAGGACGTCTATCTCGACCTGGTGGCGCGAGCGGAACAGGAGGCCGGGGGCGTCGAGGAGGCGCGGGGCGCGACCGACGGACACCGCGCCTCCTCGGCGGGGGTGACGTCGTGAGGACCCTCGCGCTCGGCGCGAGCCGCACGCGCTACGAGGTGCGCGCCTACTTCCGAGCCGGCGACACCGTGTTCTTCACGTTCCTGTTCCCGATCGTGATGCTGGCGATCTTCTCGACGGCCTTCAGCGCGTCCGGGTCGTTCGGCACCCGGGCCGACGGCAGCGAGGTCGGCGCCGCGGCGTTCTACCTGCCCGGCATGATCGCGGCGGGCATCCTGCTGTCGGGCGTGCAGAATCTCGCGGTCGACATCGCCCTCGAACGCGGCGACGGCACCCTCAAGCGCCTGGCGGGCACGCCTCTGCCGGTCGCCTCGTACTTCGTCGGCAAGCTGGGCCAGGTGCTCGTCACGAGCCTGCTGCAGGTCGCCCTGCTCGTGCTCGTCGCCCGCCTGCTGTTCGGCGTGCCGCTGCCCGCCGACGCCTCGTCGTGGGCGACCTTCGCCTGGGTGTACCTGCTGGGCATCGCCACGTCGGCGCTCGTCGGCATCGCTCTGTCGCGGGTGCCCCGCAGCGGCAAGAGCGCCACGGCGGTGATCGTGCCGATCACCCTCGTGCTGCAGTTCATCTCGGGCGTGTACCTGCCCTTCACCCAGCTGCCCGAGTGGCTGCAGAGCGTGGCGTCGGTGTTCCCGCTGAAATGGCTGGCCCAGGGCATGCGCAGCGTGTTCCTGCCCGACACGTTCGCGGCGGCCGAGGCCGGCGGCTCGTGGGACCTCCCGGGGGTCGCGCTCTGGCTGGCCGTCTGGCTCGTGGCCGGCGCCGCGGCCTCGGTGCTGACATTCCGCTGGATCAGGAAGGACACGTGACGGGTGCCGGGGTGACCGGGCCGGCGTGGCGGGCGCTAGCGTGACGGGCATGGACAGGGGCCCCAGCGACGCCGAGCAGGCCGCCCCGGCGGGCACCGCGATCTCGATGCGGTGGTGGGACGCGGGCCTGGGTCTCACCGTGGTCGTCCTGACCGTGCTCGGCTCGTCGTCGGACCGGCCGACGGGGGCGTCCCTCGCGGTCGTGGCGGGGCTCGTGGTCGTCTGGGTCGCCGTCATCCGCCCGGTGATCCGCCGCGACGACGGGCTGCTGTCGCGATCGGCGGTCGTCGCGGCCTCGGCCGTCGTCGCGGTCGGCGGCGCGGCCGTCGCCACCACGCCCGGGTTCGCCGCCGTGCAGGCGTTCCTCATGCCGACCCTGTGGACCCTCATGCCGACGATCCGTTCGGCGATCACGGCGAACGTCGCACTCTGCCTGGCGATCTCGACCGGCTTCGTGATCAGTCTCGGCTGGTCGCCCGAGACGCTGGCGACCGTGGTGACCAGCGAGGCCCTCTCGCTCGTCTTCAGCATCGCGCTCGGCCTCTGGATCACCACCATCGCCCGGGTCGGGATCGAGCGCGGCCGCCTGCTCGACGAGCTGCGCGAGGCCCAGGCCGAGCTGGCGGCGCGCAACCGCGACATCGGCGGCAGCACGGAGCGCGAGCGGCTCGCCCGCGAGATCCACGACACCATCGCGCAGAGTCTCACCGGCGTCGTCATGCTGACCCAGCGCACGCGTCGCACGCTCGCCGAGGGCGACGTCGACGGGGCGCTCGACCGGCTGACCACGATCGAGTCGGCGGCGCGGGAGGCGCTCACCGAGGCGCGGACGCTCGTCGCGGCCACCGCCTCCTCGGGGCTGACCGGTCACGACGTCGCCGCGGCCGTCGAACGCGTCGCCGAGAGGTTCCGACGCGAGAGCGGCGTCGACGTCTCGGTGCGGGTCGAGGCGGTCGATCTGCCGCGCGACCTGCAGGTCGTGCTGATCAGGGTCGTGCAGGAGGCGCTGGCCAACATCCGCAAGCACAGTGCGTCGCCCACGGCTCGGGTCGTCCTCTCCGCCCGGCGCGGCACGGCGGAGCTGAGCGTCGCCGACGACGGGCGCGGCTTCGACCCCGAGTCGCCCTCCACCGGCTTCGGGCTGCCCGGTCTGCGCGAGCGCATCGCGCTCGCCGGCGGATCGCTCTCGATCGCCAGCAGCCCCTCGGGCACGACCATCACGTGCGGGCTGCCGCTCGAGGCGGGCGCGGCCGCCCCGGCGTCGCCCCCGGCGGTCGACGCTCGGCCCGCCTTCGCCGGGGAGGTCCCGTCGTGACGGTGTTCCGGACGCTGGTCGCCGACGACCATCCGATCGTCCGCCAGGGCGTCGCAGCCCTGCTGGGGGCGACCGACGACTTCGACGTCGTCGGACAGGCGAGCGACGGGCTCGAGGCCGTGGCCCTCGCCGCCGCTCTGCAGCCCGATCTGGTCGTCATGGACCTCCGCATGCCGGGCCTCGACGGCGTCGCCGCGACGGAGGCCGTGCTGGCGGCGAGACCGACCACGCGCGTGGTCGTGCTGACCACCTACGAGACCGACGACCACCTGCTCTCGGCGATCGAGGCGGGTGCGAGCGGCTATCTGCTGAAGGCGTCTCCGGAGGACGAGCTGCTCGCCGGGCTGCGTGCCGTCGTCGCGGGTCAGGTCGCCCTGGCGCCGGCGCTGGCCGCGCGTCTCGTGGGTTCGGCCCGCCGAGGGCCCGCCCCGGGCGCCGGAGACGACAACCCGCTCAGCCCCCGCGAGACCGAGGTGCTGACCCTGGTCGCGGCGGGCTGCTCGAACCCCGAGATCGCCCGACGGCTGTTCATCGGCGAGCCCACCGTCAAGACGCACCTGGTGCACGTCTTCGGCAAGCTCGGCGTCGGCGATCGCACCCGCGCCGTGACCCTGGCGATCGAGCGGGGCTACCTGCCGAGCGACCGGCGGGGCTAGATCGCGAGGCCGAGGAGCACGGGCTCGGGGTGCAGCACGACTCCGAACTCGGCCGTCACCCGCTGCTGGACGAACCGTGCGAGCTCGACGACCTCGTCGCCCGTCGCCGCGCCCCGGTTCGTGATCGCCAGCGTGTGCTTCGACGAGATGGCGGCTCCAGAGCCCGGGAGGCGGAAGCCGCGACCGATGCCGGCGTTCTCGATCAGCCAGGCGGCGCTGAGCTTGACCGCCCCCGTGCGCGCCGGCGGCGGCGCGGCCGGCTCTTCACCGAGGGGCACGACGCGGGGCTCGGCCTCGGGTTCGAGTCGCCATCGCGGAGCGTCGGCAGGCAGCTCGGCCGCGACGGCCCGAGAGACGATCGGGTTCGTGAAGAAGGAGCCGCTCGAGGCGGTGTCGCGATCGGTCGCGTCGAGCACCATGCCCTTGGCGGCACGCAGCGCCAGGACGCTGGCCCGTACGTCGGCGACGGACACCCGGGCGCCGAGCTCGACCCCGAGGGCCTTGGCGAGCTGCGGGTAGGCGACCTGCTCGCTGACGCCGCCCTCGTCGACGAGGGCGAACTCGACGGCGGTGACGACACCGCGTCGCCCCTTCTTGAAGACGCTCGTGCGGTAGCCGAGCTCGAGATTGGCGGCCGGGATGCGCACGAACTCGCCGGATCCGTCGTCGAGGAAGTCGACGGCGACCAGGGTCGATGCGACCTCCTGGCCGTAGGCGCCGATGTTCTGGATCGGCGACGCCCCGGTCGAGCCGGGGATGCCGCTCAGGGCCTCGAGACCCGACAGCCCCTGGTCGACGGTGGCGGCGACGAGATCGTCCCACGGTTCGCCGGCGGCCACGCGGAGGTGCACGAGGCCGTCGTCGGAGGCCACCCGGTCGACGCCCCGTGTCGCGACACGGACGACCGTGCCGTCGAACGGCTGATCGGAGGCGACGGTGTTCGACCCGCCGCCGAGCACGAACCACGGCTCGCCGTCGGCCGACGCGTCTCGCACGGCGGCGAGGAGCTCGTCGGTGGTGGTGGCCTCGACCAGGCGAGCGGGGGTGCCGCCCACCTGCATCGTGGTGAGCTCGGCGAGGGTCGTCACGCCAGCGTCACCACGACCTGGGCCTTGCCCAGGACGGTCTTGTCGGCGTAGGTCACGGTGAGGTCGACGCGCGCGGTGCCCTCCGCCTCGTCGAGGCGGGCGATGGTCGCGGTGACTGCGATCTCGGCGCCGACGACCGGGTCGACGACGACGGGGCGCGTGAAGCGCACCTGGTACCCGCTGACCCAGCCGAGCACCCCGGCGTCGTCGCCCGAGCCCTCGAGCCACTCGACGACGGGTTGGACGGCGGTGCCCATGGTGAGCATGCCGTGGGCGAGCACGCCCGGCAGCCCGACCGACGCGGCGACGTCGTCGCGGTAGTGGATCGGGTTGAAGTCACCCGACGCCCCGGCGTACCGCACCAGGGTGTCGCGGGTGACGAGGTACCTCTTGTCGGCGACGACCTGGCCGACCGCGAGCCCGCTCACGAGTCGGACCCGTCGTCTTCGGGGCGGACGACGAGCGTCGACACGGCGGTGACGACGTGAGCGCCGTCGGCGTCGACCATGTCGGACGACGCGGTGACCATCGAGTTGCCACCCAGCGTCTTCACGCCGGTGACCGTGAGGGTCGCCGTCAGCTCGTCGCCGGCGACGATCGGCCGGGAGAGCGAGAAGCTCTGCTCGCCGTGCACCACCCGCGAGAAGTCGATTCCCGCGTCGGGCTCGGCGAGCAGCTGGGCCAGCGTGGCCTCTTGGACGACGACGGCGAAGGTGGGCGGTGCCACGACGTCGGCGTGACCGGCGGCGCGGGCGGCCTCGACGTCGAGCGACAGCGGACTCGTCGAGCCGGTGGCCCGGGCGAATTCGCGCACTTTCTCTCGGCCCACCAGGTACGGCGGCGCCGGCGGGAAGACCCGCCCTGACAACTCGGGATTCACAGACACGCCGACGAGTCTAGCGAGCGGGGTACGAGAGCGGGCCGGTGTCGGTGGCACGGCGTACGGTCGCGTCATGAGCGACTCCAACATCGATCCCGACATCACCCCCGTCGATCCCGCTGCGCCCGAGGGCGACGAGACCACGGCCGACAGCACCACGACCACCCCCGGCGGCGAGACCCTCGGCGGTCAGGCCCCGAGCGGCGGCGCCCCCGCCGGCGAGACCCTGGGCGGCGAGCGCCCCGACGCCTCGAACACCGCCTCGAAAGACCCCGAGCAGTGGGTCACGGGCGACGAGCCGATCACCGGCCCGCAGAAGAGCTACCTCGACACCCTCGCCCGCGAGGCCGGAGAAGAGCTGCCCGCCGACATGACGAAGGCCGAGGCGAGCGAGCACATCGACCGCCTGCAGCAGAAGACGGGGCGCGGCGCCTGAGTCGGCGCGGTCCGGGTCTGTTCACGGCGACCGGGTCGACGTATGCTCGACGCACGTCTGGGATGGTAACTCGGCGCAGGTGTCCTCTCTCGGTCTGGAGCTGGTTCTGATCCGCTCGCTCCCGCGGCCGGTGGACACCGGATCACGTGCCCGGGCCTTCCACGGTCCGGGCACGCTTCTCCGTGTCGTCCGCTCAACGCCCACAGCGACGGGAGGCGACAGGTGACGCTGCTCGGCGCCGTCTGGCGCTCGTCGCACCCCGGGCCGACCCTGATGGTCACCGTGCTGACCGTCGTGCTCGGCGTCGCCGTCGGTCTCCCACCCGTCAGACTCGCCGTCGTCGCTCTCGCGGTGCTGGCCGGCCAGCTGACCATCGGCCTGTCGAACGACCTCCTCGACGCCGAGCGCGATCGTGCCGTCGGGCGACTCGACAAGCCGATCGCCCAGGGACTGGTCTCCGCGCGTGCGGTCATGACCGTCGCCGTGGTGTGCGCCGTCGTCGCGTTCGTCCTGCCCTTCACCCTCGGCGTCGGCACGGGCGTGGCCCACGCCGTCCTGGTCGCCTCGGGTCTCGCCTACAACGCCGGGCTCAAGTCCACCGTGGCGTCGGTCGTCCCCTTCGTCGTCAGCTTCGGCGTGCTGCCCGCGGTCGTCACACTCGCCGCGGCGCCGCCGACACCGCCCGCCGCCTGGGCCCTCGGCGTCGGTGCCGTGTTCGGTATCGCCATCCACTTCACGAACGTCCTGCCCGATCTCGGCGACGACGCCCGTACCGGCGTCGTGGGGTTGCCGCACCGGTTGGGTCGGCTCCGCGCGGGGCTCGTGGCGTTCGCCGCGCTCGGCACGGCGGCGGGTCTCGCGGTCGTCGGGCAACTCACGACCGGCGGCACGACCGAGCGGCCGTCCGCGATCTTCGCGGTGGCCGGGGCCGCGGTCGTCGTCGCCCTCGCCGTCGTCGGTGCGATCGCGGTCGTGCGAGGGCGCTCGTCGCGACTGCTGTTCCGACTGATCATGCTCGCGGCGCTCGTGCTCGTCGCGCAGCTCGCCACGAGCGGCGCGGCGCTCACCGCCGGCTGACACGGGCGCCACGGTGTCGCGGCCGGCCCGACGTCGACGGATCCCGGGTCAGGCGAACCGCATCGAGTAGGTGGCGGCCAGCAGCCGTGCGGTCGGCAGGGCGAGAGCGACACGGAGCCCGTTCTGGCGGACCGCCGAGGCGACCGGTCCGCACGGGCGGCCGAGCACGGTGTTCAGCTGCGCCTGACGGGCGGCACGCCGGGCCGACCGACCCCGCGCCTCCTCGTATCGGGCGAACGCCTGAGGGTCGAGGCGACGCCCACCGGCCCGGCGGAGGGCCTGTCGGACCACCGGGACGACCGCCTGCGCGTCGAGCCAGCCGAGGTTCATCCCCTGACCGCCGATCGGGCTGATCTGATGGGCCGCGTCGCCGAGCAGGACGACGCGCCCGGCCACGGTCGAGGTCGCCAGCCGGGTCCGCACCGAGAACGCGCTGGTCATCGTGCTGGTCGCCGCGTCGAGCGGGAGACCGGTCCGCTCCGTCACGAGTCGCACGACGGTCTCGGCCGTCACGTTCTCGGCCGGAGCGTCCGTGGCGACGACGAACCGGCGCACGCCTCCCGGCAGCGGGAACGACTCGACGACCCCGGCGCGCTCGACCGAGACGACGGCCCGGTCGCCGTCGCCCGTGTCGTCTCGGACGTCCGCCATCGCGTAGTGGTCGCCGCGCTCGACGACGGGGGCGGAGATGCCCAGGAGGCGCCGGACGGTGCTGCGGGCGCCGTCGGCCGCCAGCACGAATCGAGCCGCGATCTCGACCGGACCGTCGGGGCCGACCCCGTGCAGCACGACGTGCTCGGAGCTCTGCTCGAGCGATCGCAGCTCGACGCCGCGGCGGAGCGACCCCGGCGCCGCAGATTCGAGCCGGGCCCTCAGCAGCCGCTCGGTCTCGGACTGCGGTCTCGCCGCGACGAACGGGTACCGGCTGTCGGCCTTCCCGAAACCCAGCCGGCCGAGGGTGCGGCCCGAACCCCGCGCCTCGGCATCGGTGATGCGGACCGCGCCGGCGACGATCTCGTCGGCCAGATCGACGGCCTCGAACGCCCGGAGCGACGGCGGGTGGATCCCGATCGCCCGAGACAGCTCAGGAGGCGCGGTGCGGCGCTCCCAGACCGCCACGTCGACCCCCTGCCGTGCCAGCAGCAGCGCGGCGAAGACCCCCACCGAGCCGCCGCCCACCACGACGACGTCGTGCATCCGCATCATGCGCGGCCTCCTCCCGGGAGGCGAACCGCCTGCGGGGCCCCGGCCGCCGTCGACTCCGACACCGCGCCTCCTCGGCCCGGGGCGGGCGTCTCGTGCAGGAGCCACAGGCGGAACGGCTCGCGCCCGACGACCCGCCACCCGGGAGGGGCCACGGCGCGCAGCTCGTCGACCCGGAAGCTCCGCCGGATCGATCGCAGGCCGTCGATCCGGACGAACGACCGGCGGTCGAGCACCAGGCTGCCGAGCCAGTAGCCCAGGTACGCGAGGCGGGCCCGCCGGATGTCGCTGTGCACGACGAGCCGGTCGGCCAGGCGCTCGCTGTCGGCGAGCACGGACTCGCGAGCCTCGTCGTCGAGGTGATGCAGCACGTGATTGGAGATCACCACGTCGAACGTCTCGCCCGCAGCCACGAGCTCGCCGCTCGACACGCAGCGGTACTCGACGCCGGGCTCGGGTCGACGGGACGCCCATGCGTGGGCCCGCTCGTCGGGGTCGACCGCCACGACCTGCAGCCGCAGACCGTCGCGTCGGGCGCGTCGGACCAGCCACCGTGCGACGTCTCCGCCGCCCGAGCCGACATCGAGCACCCGCAGCGTCCGCTCCGCCGACAGCAGGGGACGCAGCAGCTCGCGGTAGACCCGCCCCCACCCCGCGACGACGCCGTTGACGAGCGGGAACGCCGCGTACGTGCGCTCGAGGCGGTCGAGGTCGCACGCGGGGTCGTCCATCAGCTCGACGAGCCCGACGTCCCGGCGGCTCAGGTCGACGCGCCGGTCGCCCCGGACCGCCTCCGCCGCTCGGCTCACGACGCGACCCGGCTGCGGAACGAACCCGTCTCGACCGTCAGCCCGGGTCCGAACGCCATCGCGACGATCCTCTGGGGCCGAGGAGGCGCGGTGGACGACCACGCGCCTCCCCCGCTCTCGAGGGCTTCGCGCAGCACGAAGAGCACCGTCGCGCTCGACATGTTGCCCGAGTCGCGCAGCACCCGACGCGACGCCCCGATCTGGGCGTCGTCGAGGCCGAGTCGGCTCTGCACCCGGTCGACGATGCTGCGGCCACCGGGGTGCACGGCCCAGAGATCGACGTCGGCGGCGCTCAGGCCGTCCACCCAGAGTGCGGCGAGGGCCTCGTCGACGTGCTCCTCGACGATGTGCGGGACGTAGCTGCTCAGCACCATGTCGAAGCCGCTGTCGCCGATGCTCCAGGCCATGTCGCCCTCGCCGACCGGCGTCAGCACCGTCTCGAGGGCCTCGACGTCGAGCACCCGGCTGCCGGCCGGTGCGGGTCGGGCCGTCACGATCACGGCGGCGGCTCCGTCGGCGAAGACGGACGACGCGACGATCGCGTCGGGGTCGGACGAGCTGCGGAGGTGCAGCGTGCACAGCTCGGCGCAGACGACCAGCACGACGGCGTCGGGGTCGGCCAGGCACGTGTCGCGGGCCGAGCGGATCGCGGGGAACGCCCCGTAGCAGCCCATGAAGCCGATGTGCAGCCGCCGGGTCGACGGCGCGAGCCCGAGCGCCCGGACGAGCAGGTAGTCGGGCCCCGGGGCGAAGAACCCGGTGCACGAGACCGTGACGACGTGCGTGACGTCGGCGGCGGTGATCCCGTCGGCGCGATCGAGCGCATCGCGCGCGGCCGCCTCGAAGAGGGCCGGGCTGCGCTCGACGTAGACGTCGTTGCGGGCCCCGGTGCCGGGGTCGAGGATCAGGCCGGTCTCGGGGTCGAGGAAGACGGGCGGGGTCGCGGTGCCTTCGACGTCGATCGCGTCGGTCGCGGTCGCGTCCGCGTCGGGAACGGTCGCGGTCACGTCGGGCGCGGTCGCGGTCGCGTCGGGCGCGGTCGCGGTCGCGGTCGCGTCGGGCACGGCCACGCCGAGCTCGTCGATGACCGTGTGCCGCGTGTCGATGGCGGCGGCGTCGAAGACGGAGCCCACCAGCCGGGTCGCCAGCCGGCTCAACCCGGGTTGCGAGCGGAAGACGTCGCGGATGTGGTCTTGACGGATGACGGTGTCGGGAACGGCGGTGCCGATGCTGCGGATGCTGACGGGGTCGGCGAGAGCGGACATACGTCATGCTATGCCGCCGCCGCTGGCACACGACCGGTGAAGGCCGGGCGGGTCGACACCGCATGACGGGAGAAGGCCCTCCGAAGAGGGCCTTGCGGTAGCGAGGGCGGGACTCGAACCCGCGACACCACGATTATGAGCCGTGTGCTCTAACCAACTGAGCTACCCCGCCGCAGGCTGTGAACCCCGTCGGATCGCTCAGCGACGGGATGGTGACAGCCGGAGCCCCGAGTCAGGTTTGAACTGACGACCCCTTCCTTACCATGGAAGTGCTCTACCACTGAGCTATCGGGGCGTGACCACCAGGTCGCGAACTGCTCGCGGCCGATTGGCACCAGGCAATGTTAGCAGAGCCGGAGGGGTGCTGATGCCACCTCGCACGAGTGCGACTGCGGGTGCGGCGACGGGTGCGGCGTCGGAGCAGACTCGGAGGGTGCACAGCATCGAACTGCTCCTCGACGAGACGACCGACCGCGCCGTCCGCGACTCGTGGCAGGTGCTGGCCGACGCCGGTCTGCCCTCGCTCGCGCACCACTCGGGGGCGACCAACGCACCGCACGTCTCCGTCTCGGTGGCGGCCGGGTTCGACGACCGGGCCGACCCGCGCCTCCGGCGGATCGCATCGGCGCTGCCCCTGCCGGTCGCGTTCGCCGGCCTGATCGTCTTCGGCCGACCCCCGCGGGGGCTGGTGCTCGCCCGGGCGCTCGTGCCGACCGCCGACCTGCTCGATCTGCACCGCGACGTGCACGAGAGCGTAGGAGGCGCGGCGCCGGTCGACCACGCCGCCCCCGGTCGCTGGATGCCTCACCTCACGCTCGCCTCGCGGCTGTCCCCCGACCAGCTCGCGCGGGCCGTCGAGGTCCTCTCCGAGGCGGAGGAGGCGGAGGAGGCGACGGACGCCGGGCGGGTCTCCACCAGCCGTCTCGTGTCGATGCGGCGATGGGACTCCGACGCGAAGGTCGTCGTCGGGCTCTGACCCGGGAACCGGTCTCAGGTCGAGGGGATCGGCGTCGACGCGGCCTCGAGCGTCTCGAGGTCGTGGTCGGAGAACTCCACGTGGGCCGCGTCGAGCAGACCCTCGAGCTGGATCGTCGTCCGGGCGCTCGCCAGGGCTCCGATGACGTTCTGCCGCGTGGCCAGCCACGCGATGGCGACGGCGCCGGGCACGACCCGCTGCCGCTCGGCGATGTCGGCCAGAACCTCCACGATGGCGAGGTTCTGGGGGGTCACGTAGCTGAGCGCGCGATTGCCCCTCGGCGAGTCGCCTCGACCGGCGTCGCCGCGGTACTTGCCGGTGAGGAACCCGCTGGCCAACGAGGAGTGCGGGAGGACGGCGAGACCGAAGTGGTCGACGAGCGGCTGGACGTCGCTCTCGTAGTCCGCCCGGCGGACGAGGTTGTAGGCGGCCTGGACCGCCGCGAACGGATGCAGGCCGTCCCGATCGGCGATCGCGAGCGCCTGGCGGAGGCGCGCGCCGGTGTAGTTCGACGCGGCGGGGTGGCGGATCTTGCCCTCGTCGACGAGCTCGCTGAGGGCGCCGACGGTCTCATCGAGGGGGGTCTCGTCGTCGTCGAAGTGGGTGAAGTAGTAGTCGATGTAGTCGGTGCGCAGACGACGGAGCGAGGCGTCGACGGCCATCCGGATGCTCGTGCGCGTCAGACCCGGAGCCTCGGGATGCTGGCCGCACTTGGTGCTCAGCACGACCCGCTCGCGGTTGCCGGGTCGGGCGATCCACCGCCCGATGATCGTCTCGGACTCGCCGCCGACGTTGCCCGGCAGCCAGGCGGAGTAGACGTCGGCCGTGTCGATGATGCGTCCGCCGTCTCCGACGAACACGTCGAGCACCTCGAACGCGGTGGGTGCGCCCACCGTCCAGCCGAAGACGTTCGTGCCGAGGGCGAGCGGGAAGGGCGTCTCGTCGGGCTGCGAGGCCGCGGGCGACGGCTCGACGGTCGGAGGGACACTCTGAGGGGTCACGGTCGGCGCCAATCGTGGTCGGGTGGTGATTGCACGCTAGCGGATGGCGGGTCGAGGCCCTGCCGTATCGTGGCCTCATGTCCTCAGCAGAGCCCACGGGCGACACACTCGACGCCCCCGCAGACTCCGAGACCGACACGCCGACCGCACTCGACGAGGCCCCCGCCGCCTCGTCCGAGAAGGGCGGCGAATGGTGGCGCTCCGCCGTCATCTACCAGGTCTACCCCCGATCGTTCGCCGACTCCGACGGCGACGGCGTCGGCGATCTGCCCGGCATCACCTCGCGACTCGGCGACCTCGCCGACCTCGGGGTCGACGCCGTCTGGCTGTCGCCGTTCTACCGGTCGCCCCAGCGCGACGCCGGTTACGACGTCGCCGACTACCGCGACGTCGACCCCCTGTTCGGCACGCTCGCCGACTTCGACGCCCTGCGCGCACGCGCCACCGACCTCGGCCTCCGGGTGATCGTCGACGTCGTGCCCAACCACACCTCGTCCGAGCACGCCTGGTTCCAGGCGGCGCTGGCGGCCGAGCCGGGCTCGGTCGAGCGCGGGCACTACCTGTTCCGCGACGGCCGCGGCGTCGACGGCGAGCTCCCCCCGAACAACTGGGAGTCGATCTTCGGCGGGCCGGCCTGGACGCGGATCACCGAGGCCGACGGCACGGCCGGTCAGTGGTACCTCCACCTCTTCGACTCGTCGCAACCCGACCTCGACTGGACCGACCCCTGGGTGCGCGAGCAGTTCGTCGACGTGCTGCGCTTCTGGCTCGACCGCGGCGTCGACGGATTCCGGGTCGATGTCGCCCACGGCATGATCAAGGCCGAGGGCCTGCCCGACTACACGCCCCCCGCAGACTCGGGCAGCATGGGCGGCGGTCAGGGCGAGTCCGCTCCCCCGCCCTACTGGGGTCAGGACGGCGTGCACGAGATCTACCGCTCGTGGCGGAAGGTGCTCGACGAGTACGAGGGCGATCGCGTGCTCGTGGCCGAGGCCTGGGTCGAGCCTCTCTCGCGACTGGCCGAGTGGGTCCGCCCCGACGAGATGCACCAGGCCTTCAACTTCTCGTATCTCGAGACCGGCTGGTCGGCGAGTGAGATCCGGCGCGTCGTCGACTCCTCGATCGAGGTGTTCTCGAGCGTGGGGGCCCCGAGCACCTGGGTGCTGAGCAACCACGACGTCGTCCGGCACGCGAGTCGCCTCGCCCTCACCGCCGAGAACCCCCAGGGCCACGGCATCGGCCCGCGCAGCGCCGGGCTCCCGATCCCCGAGCTCGGTCTCGCCAGGGCCCGGGCCGCGACGGCCGTCATGCTGGCCCTGCCGGGCAGCGCGTACCTCTACCAGGGTGAGGAGCTGGGCCTCCCCGAGGCCATCGACCTCCCCGACGAGAGCCGACAGGATCCGACCTGGTTCCGCACGGGCGGAGAACGATACGGGCGAGACGGATGCCGCGTGCCGCTGCCCTGGGAGTCCGCGGCGCCGGCCTTCGGGTTCAACTCGACCGGCGCCTCCTGGTTGCCCCAGCCGAGCGACTGGTCGACCTACGCCCGCGACGAGCAGACCGGCGTGACGGGCTCGACCCTCGAGCTGTACCGCCTGGCGCTCCGGCTGCGCTCGGAGATCGGCCTCGGCACGTCGGACCTCGTCTGGCTCGACGACTACTCCGACGAGGTCGTGGCGTTCCGCAGCAAGGGCGTGACGATTCTCGCCAACCTGGGCGAGGTGGCCGTCGAGCTGCCCCTCGGCGACGTGCTGCTGTCGACGATGAGCCTCGACGGACCGGCCCTGCCGCCGAACGCCGCGGTGTGGCTGCGCGAGACCGACGTGTGAACCTGACGCGCTGAACGACGAGACCCCCGGGCGGACTGCCCGGGGGTCTTCTCGTGGTGCCATGCCTAGCCGCGCCGCTCGATCGGCCTGCGTCGGCTCGTGCCGGTCGGCCGACCTGCTTCGGCTCGTGCCGGTCGGATCAGTTCGTGTTGGCGGTCAGCCAGGGGTACGGGTCGACGGGCACGCCGTTGAGGTGGATCTCGAAGTGCAGGTGGGCGCCGGTGCTGTTGCCGGTGCTGCCGACGGCGCCGATGATCTGACCGACGGTGACCGTGTCTCCGACCGAGACCTCGACCGAGCCGGACTGCATGTGCGAGTACGTCGACGTGACCTTCTGGCCGTCGACGACGTGCTCGATCTCGACGTGGTTGCCGAAGGCGCCCGACGGACCGGTGACGGCGCTGACGGTGCCGTCGGCGATCGCCTGGATCGGCGAGCCCGCACCCGGGATGAAGTCGAGACCCTGGTGGAAGGTGGAGCAGAAGCTGCAGTTGCTGACCTGACGCGCGCCGAAGCCGCTGCTGATCGGCACACCGGTCTGGAAGGGCCACTGGACGGTGCCGGCGACATCGTTCGTGAACGTGCTCGAGCTGGTCGAGGCGTACTCGTTGACCACGATCGTGCTGACCGAGTAGCCGTCGCGCGAGACGCTGGCCTCGGGGGCGGCGCCGGCGGCGACGAAGCTCTGAGCACCTGCGGCCTTCTTGGCCGCGGTCAGCTCGGGGGTGTCGACGAAGAAGGCGTTGGCCGGCACCGAGGTCGCCACGAGCATGGCGCTCGCGAACAGCATGGCGCCGACGACGGTCACGCGCTGCGAGGTGCGCGAGAACGACGAGCCGCGGGAGGCGGTGGTCGCGGATGCTGCCGAGGTGCGGGCCGAGGAGGCGCGGCTCGAGGACGCGCTGCGTGCTGCGGTGCTGCGGGCGGCGCCGCTGCGACCTGCTGCGCTGCCGGAGCTGCGGGCGGGGCCGGTGCGACGCCCGGTGGCTGCCGCGCCGACGGCGGGAGTCGCTGCGGTGGACGAGACGGTGCGAGGCGAGCGCTTGCGAGCCGAGGCGGCGGCTGCGGCCTCGGCAGCGCGACGGGCCCGACGCGAGTCGGGGGCCGGGACGGTGGCGGCGTCGTTCGTGACGATGGACGCCGACTCGCCCTCGAGAACGACGGGTGCGACGTCAGGCGCTGCGACGACGGGCGATGAGATGCCGGTTGCAGCGGCGGTGCCCCGTTCGACGCCGACGGCGGCCGCGGACGATGCGAGGCGGGCCGTCTCGGACTCGTCGGCGATGGTCGGTGCGGCGAGGGCCGCGGCGGCACGCTCGGCCTCGC
>Ga0265797_10003248_pt1 | contig 26265 bp, 38 predicted proteins | sample P2T30metagenome_FD_192433 | JGI IMG/M metagenome (GOLD analysis project Ga0265797, IMG submission 192433) | Plant litter microbial communities from East Loma Ridge, Irvine, California - P2 T30 | ecosystem: Environmental > Terrestrial > Plant litter > Unclassified | place: USA: California... | reverse complement strand
GCGGGATGTAATATGTTAGATACGTTTCCAAAGTTGCCGGTGCTGTCGTTTGTCGATATCGAGAAGGAAGGAGGAGGGGGAGTATGATAGGTAGTATTGGCGGTAAGAATGAAGGGAGGAATAGGAGGAGATGAGTCGAAATGTGGAGTATGTAAACTAGGAGATGACGAGTTTGGGGCGAAGAGGGTGAACGAGAGAAATGGAGTTGAAGAGTTTCTTCCAAGGGCTGAAAGATGATTCGGGCAATGAGCGAGCCTACATCTACGTCAATACTGATCTTGTGGGAAAATTCGAGTATAAGAAAGGTAACGAACCGTAATTGATCGCAATTGCATATCCACCTTGATCGCCCAGTGGGCTAATTTTGCCCACGACAATGCGGTCACCCTCTGTCAAAATATGTTTGACGACGCTCTGACGAGTGTTGGCCATTGCTAAGCCGTATACCTCCTTGTCGTAACCCTTGCTAGATCTTGAGAATCAGAGTCACTGCAGCATTGAGAGACCCACCCTTCCAGTGAAACCCCATATGCCCAGGTATATCTTGCCGCTAACCATACTGCTCCACTTATCTGTCCTAGTGCAAATCCCAACAAAGCCTGCCTGGGAGCTAGGACAAGTGATCCGAAAGTTACCAGTGCTTTCACTATCGCCATCCCTCCTTCAGACTGTACCCTAATTCCCATCCTCCCTGATCTAACAGTCTGGATATACATTGGCTCCACCCACAATTCCACCAATGCCGCTCCCACATAAAGTCCCAATGCCGCATAGAATCCCTCCTGAGAAGTCGTGAGGTTATTGGAGGAATAGAGGTATATCCCAATAACAACTCCTGCTACCGCCATTCCCAATTTGAATGGGAGTCGAGCTAGAGCCATGTTATTCGTAGAGCGAAGTAAAGCATTTCGAATTCCTTCTCTACTCAAGAATAGGATTGTAGAGTAGATAAGATCGAATTGAATGGCGGCAGTACCGAATACTTCAGGCGAGGCGAGTCGAACAAGGGATTGGTTTAGCACGAATGTCAAAACCCTCGTCAATAGCTGGAGCAGGACCAAGCTCCGACCAGTTTTCAGTGTCGAGCTAATGGAATCATTGTCGGCCTTCTTGGTCTCTGATCGGTCGACATCGCTGGCCATGACGAGGCGGTTGGAGGGCGAGGCTAAAGGATAAATAATATGGTGCACTCGTACAGACAGTGGTCATGACGTTGAGAGGCACACAAATTGTCATCTTTGACGCGACTGAAACGACCTGGATTTCTGACAAGATTATCATTGTAAAGCCTATCTTCATCGATCTCCATAGTACTCGTACAATGCCAAAGCGTTCAAGAACACCAACGCTGAGGTATGTATCACATACTGCCGATGGAAGACCTGCATCTACAGCCGAAATATTCACCTATACCCTGTATGTCCGCTTAATCACGATATGATAATGGGAAGGATTGAGGACTGATCTGATTATAGGAATCGAATCAAGCCTGGTCAATTACTTGTACTCGCTGTATACAGCTATACATTAGTACAAGGATGTAAGAGAGATTGGATCACTCCTTCGAGGTTGAGTAAACTTGGCGCTGCGATCGTAGGGGTATTGAGTATGGGTCAGTCACATTTGATACACCATAAATGGATAAAAGCTTATCAGAAGTAACGGGTCTGTTGTTGTCATATCGTTTCTCGTCAGCTCTATCGCGCTGGGACGAAGGCAAAAAAGTCTGGGTCGCCTTGAGGTCAGATATTAGGGATGGTATACGGATGGTACGTCCCCCTATATATTCACATGAGAGGGAAAGGGCTGACGAGATAGTTGTCTATGCCAATTGACATCGCCCTTGTCAAATCCACTCCACGGTCTGTATCGGGATCAACATCGGATTCATCACCTGTGCATGTCCCACAGGATCTCAATTCCGATACAGAAGCCCCTCCCGCGACCAAGAAAGAGGATCTGATGTTCCAGCGGACCCAGGAATTGTGTGGTCTACTCGTTGGCTATGCTTTTGCTTTACAGTGCGTCACACGTTCTCTGGGCTATCCAGCTACCAGTGAATATGAGCTGATGAAAGGCACCATCTACATGGAACACGTCCATTACCTCAACCACCCCTTTCGGACCTCCTTCCACCAGCTTACCTCTCTTCTCTACGCCGCACCGAGGCGAGGGTCCGATTCGCCGAATCTCATGCGCCTCCATCTGCCCCCGAGTCCGAGACGTCGATGATACCCGAAGAAGGTAATAGACCAGGCCTAAGAAGACGTTCAACAGGTCCTAAACCGAGTATCGACGGAAGTGGAAATGAGGATGAATGGGAATTATCGGATCTACGTTCCAAAGCAGAAGAAGCAGTCGAGAAATTATCAAAGGCAGTGGCTAATGCCGGCACAGGGGATGATCTGGAATTCAGGCAACAATTGCATCAACTCAATTTACCCCTTGATGACAGTCCTGCTCGACCATCAAGTACCGGTACCAGTACCACTACTACCTCGAAAGGGGTACAAGAAAGACGACGTAAATCGAATTTATGTGCGCCCTATCCGCCAAATATGCCTCTTGCATTGTTGAAATTGATGGAATCATATGTCATTGGATTCGCCGAGGTACCAAAGGAAAAGGGAGGATGGGCGGAAGCGAAGCGTGAAAGGGGATTGAACCTGGTTAAATCATTGTCTGGGCATTTAGGCGATGCGGAACGATTATCGTCTAGTACGTCCAGTTGACCACAAGGGAACGAACCGGAAGCTTACCAATAGCACCACCACCTCTACCACTTACTGTCCACTTGACGGACTTGTTAAGGATATACCTCGCTGCTATTCCACCTTCTCTCATGTGCGTCGCAAACGGATGGACATTGGTTTTCATGTCTGTAATTGCAGGATGGTGTTTTCTGGGTTTAGAAGCACTGATCTCGGACGTGGGTGGTGTATTCGGTCATTCAGGTATGTTACTATTTCCCTCCTGCCTAATTGCCCAGTTTAAACAATGATCGGAATACTGATGGATTTCTAGAAAACCATCATCCGTTGCCTCGATACGCTTCCGAGATCCTTCATGAATCCCTAGACCTCTCTCCATCGTTCATGAGATATTACCGCTCTCGCCTGATAGTGAGCCGGGGAGAGGAGGACGCGAGTGTACAAGAGCTCGATAGGCGGAATAGAAAGGGATGGGGCGAGGAATGGATGCCTTCTTTCGAGTGAGGGATCCTGATGTAAAACATGGTTCGTAGAGTGAGATGTAGTTGTATGCATATTTACGTCCGCCAGTGTCAGTGTCAGTCCAATTCTGGATCTATGTATGGCCGTCAATGTCAGTGGTCGCGCTGGCCCTGCCCTGGGTTAATGTGTATGGTCGGTGGACTGGATTGAAGATAAGACGCTGGATGTGCCTGAATGCCGGTAGATTAGATAGATCTAGAGTCTACCGCAACTGATTTCACCTGACTTTGATTCAGAACCCGGAGATACCATGAAAGCAGTGATTCAGCGAGTCATCAACGCCTCTGTAGCTGGTCAGTCTCTCCCACACTCAGGAGAGAAGACAAGCTCATGCCCAAGTGGACGGTCAGACAATATCATCAATAGGAAAAGGTCTACTAGTCTTGATAGGTATCGATAAACGTATGTCCTCATTCCTCCTTCCCTCCTTCCCTGTTCTTTCGCCCGGCAGGGTCTGTTCAATTCCTAGTCATAGTATAATGCTGATGGAAGATGACGAGCCTTCTGATTCGACTACTATAATCAAGAAGATTCTGGGAGCTAAATTGTTCGATGATGAGACTGGGGCTTGGAAGAAGGATGTAAGAGATATTGAGGGAGAGGTATTATGTGGTTAGTCCTATTCGCTGTCGCCGTAGTGAAGGCTGATTGTCAGTTTCTCAATTCACGTTATTGGCCACGCTACAGGGGACGAAACCTGGTATGTCACGATGAACAGCTGAAGAGACAGGACGATAGGCTGACACTAGATTTCCACGAGTCAATGGTATGCCCTCGTTATCTTAGATCACCCATTTAAATCAAACCTCGACTCATACCATATAGTCAACGATACCAAGTAAAGCCTTTTACGAGAAATTCTTAGACGAAATCAAGACGACTTATTCCCCGGACAGAATCAAAGGTACCCACCTCACCTGGGCTGAGCTGATGGATAGATGGTCAATTCGGAGCAATGATGCAAGTCTCATTATGTAACGATGTACGTATCAACCTCTTCTTCCACGTTATGACCTGACGACTAGGGACCCGTCACTCTCCTCCTCTCGTCACGGGATCGACCTGCCAAGACGACCGATACGAAAGGCGAAGAAGCCCGGACGAAACAGAAAGAGATGGCTGATGCGAAAGCGAAGAAGAGAGAGGAATTCGAAGCTAGAGCTAAAGAGAAGGAGAGGCTAAAGAAGGAAAAAGATGAAGAATGGAAGAAGAGGAACGGAATGGATGAGAGGGGTGTACTCAAGTTGTAGAAATTTAGATCACTCGTACATCACATTGCATTATTCTACATCGTTCTACCTATTCTCTAGATGATAGCTTCTAATTGATGAGCCAATCTCAGAGATGGTCCGACCATGGTCAACATGGGTCCACCCTTGACGACGCCTTTCTCCTTGATTGATGACGTTTGATCGTTACTTCCAGCGATATCTTGACCGTAGGCCGCGATATCTGGGTTATCGGATTCGGGGAAAACAAACATGTTTTTAGATGGGATCACTGCCCATTTGTTCTGGTCATTAGCACAATTCAATCTTGCGTGACATCAGATGGACTTGCCTCTTTTGCAAATGCAATAGTCTGATTCGTGTCTTCGTTAAAGTAGATGAGTCGAGCGGCGGATTGAATAGGGATGGAAAAGTATGATGCCTGGATCGTCTGGGCGATTTGTGATCTTGCAATCAGCCATGGTCCTCTATCTCTATGGGTATGAGAAAGACTCACCGCATTGTAGCCCAGAGTTTCTGAAGGAGATACTGGAATTCTTCCCTTGGTACCCTATCCTTTGCCCTGTAGATCTTCAAATACGATCCCTCCATCAACCACCTATCCATGTCAACCGGTAGCCTGACGAAAACATCATCCAGTAAACTCTTATCCAGCGTCTCGAGTACCGTATGGAATTCAGTCAATTTACCATCTGCTAATAAAGCTAGTAAATGGAGACCGAGTGTGATTGGGCGATTTGGCGAAGGGGGAAGGATAGTGGAGAGGTTGTTGTAGAATGGTTGAAGTTGTGAATTGTATTGCCAGTACGCCTTTAGGTTCTCTTGACGAAGGGAATGGAATGCTCCAATCTCCAGAATGCCCCCTGATATCAGCGTCGCGCTTCTGTAGGAATAGCACAAAGAGGACAGACTTACTGGTAGCAGCGAGATCCTCTACGTTACCCTCGGGAGGTGCAAAGTAAAGACCAGACTGAACCAATTCGAGCTATCCGTCAGCTTGAATTTCTTGCGTGTAGCCATGGTAGCTACCTTCAACTTTGCAAGCTTCTGCGAAACCTGACTGGCAGAAGATGAACCTTGCTTGAACACATTCTCTAGCTCGTAGAGGGCTGAAGGCAGTTGTGTCGACATGGTGACCAAGTGCAGTGAGTTTTGTGATGCGATCGTTGCTATCGTCGGTGAGGCGGTGGTGATTGATGGTCGAGGGGTACTGAGTTGGTAGAGTGATATAGGTGATTGAATGAAGGTTGATATACGATGCGTCAGTGTGTAGTATAGGAATGGGCCCCCATCTTGACCTTTGACTCACGCCACGTTACTAAATTCCCGAATTACCGTCTACTGTCTCTATGGCTCACGATTCATTCATTATACCATCACTACATACTCACATACCATTCTCGTTGCTCCTATCACCTTATATAGCTTCGATACGCCATCATCATCTTCATCAGATACCAACAGACGATACATCCAAAAAGATCTCATACACGTTATAACGAATCATCACCAAGGATAAAAGGAATACTACGGTAATTCTATACCCTTCCCCTCTATTCCCTTTTGCTGATCAGTAGAAATGTCTGCCAACGGTCATTCCAACGGTATCCTAGCAGCCCCAGCTGTCATCGATGCCCCAGCTTCTTCAGCTGCCCCTTCTAAAATTCAGCCAAATGACGTCGGATGGCAATTTGTCCCCCAGTACTAGTATGTCCTCCTCTTTGGCATTGCGAATGATAGAGCTGACAAGTAGCAACTTTGTCAACAAGCAGCCTCATCGTCTGCACTGCTTCTACAATAAACGATCTACTTTCATTCACGGAGAAGAAGGAGATGACTCATCCCCTGCACTAGGTCAGCAGGTAGGTCATCCCCCTCCATCACATCACATACAATAGCTACGCGTGATAACTACCGCACCCGCTGACAAGCAGGATATCCACGACCGAATCAAGGCTATCGGATACGAAGACTGTAAGGTCTACATCCACTCCATCGACTCTCAATCATCCTCCGGAGGCGGCATCATTATTCTCGTTATTGGAGAAATGTCGAACCGAGGACAAACATGGCGAAAATTCACTCAGACATTCTTCCTTGCCGAACAACCAAATGGCTACTTTGTACTCAACGATATTTTCAGATACCTCAAGGAAGAAGAGGCAGACGAGGCGGATGAGGGAGAGACTGTAGAGGCTGTCCCCGTCACGAAAGTGGATGTTCATTTCGATGCCCCCATTGAATCTGTCGAGGCCACCAAGCCCAAGGAGAAGGAAGTCGAGGCAAAGGTCGAGGAGAAGGTTGAGCCTACACCTGAGGCAGAGCCCACATCGGCACCTTCGGCACCCGCTACCAAGGAGGTCCCCGTTGAAGCCGTTGCCGCAGCTGTACCAGACAAGGATATCGCACCATCCGAGCCCGCTGCCGTAGAGGAGCCAGCCGCTCCTGCTCCAAGCGCACCCGCAGTCGAAGCACCTAAACCCGCTTCGCCAGCTCCAGCAAAGGCCGATCTTCCCAACGGCTCCTCCGCCAAATCTTCTGCCCCAGCCGCCTCTACCCCCGCACCTGCCGCTGCTGCACCAGCAGCTCCAGCTGCGCCCGCCAAGCCTGCCGCTCCTCGATCATGGGCCGCAATGGCCGCTGGTAATGCTGCCAAGGCTGCTGCGCCCGCTGCAGCTGCTCCTGCTTCTACTCCCGCTCCTGCCGCTGCTGCTCCTTCCACCTCTGCCCCTGCCCAGAAGAAGGAAGAAGCACCTGCCGCTTCGTCTTCTGGCCGAAACCAGGCTTTCGACAACGCCAACAGGGTTTCAACTTCGCACTGTTTCGTCAAGGTAAGCCGCTAAGCATACTGAAGAAACGGAAGAGAAGCTGACATGCAGCTACCCAACTGGTCTCTAGAGAACCAATCCAGCGGTGAACAAGTCGACGAAGCTGCCATCAAAGCTACCGCCATTCGATTCGGAGATGTCAACAAGGTCGAGATCGTCAAGCAGAAAGCATGCGCTTTTGTCGAGTTCTCTAAAGTCGAATCGGCCCGAAAGGCAATCATTGCTTCTCTCCCAACTTCTCAAGGTGGAGAAGGGGGTGTCAAGATCCAAGGCGCAGAAGGACGATTGAACTTCGAAACTAGGAAAGAGAAAGATGAGAGGAAGAAGGGAACTGGACAATCTCCTACTCAGTCTTCAACCGGGTCTCAACAGGGTCAGGGTCAAGGACAAGGACAAGGACAACAGGGTCAAGGCGGTAGGGGTGGAAGGACAGATCGAGGTGGAGCTGGAGCCGGAAGGGGTGGTCGAGGTGGAAGGGGACGAGGAGGTGGTCAGCAGGGTGGACAAACTCAAAAGGCATGAGTCTCGAGCTTTGAGCTTTGAGCTTGACGAGAGGTGAAGGGAGTGAAAGATAGTGTGGACATTCGTGTTGGACGTGACTTGCTTCTGCTCTGCTATGCTTGCTTGTTTGCTGTTTCATGACGATAAGGGAAAGAGGGTCGATAAGGACAAAAGGGAGCATCATCTTTTTCGGATACATAACTCATTGAGAATCGGCGTTGTGCATTATAGTCAATGAGGTATGCATGTTGATAGCATTTATAAAAAGCTCTGATAGTCGACCTGAAGTAGAGCTAGTCCACAGTCGTGGCACGCCGACTGATGTTCGTGTGTGATCGAGGTTGCCTGGCAGTCACCCCCGGGATTTGATGAGCCTGTATTCAAGCGACCACAGCCACGTCACCTGCTCCTGGCATCCGTCAAAGGCAGTAGAGACCTTAGACGGAAAGTCCGAGTGACTTTGTTTTCCCTTCCATCGTAATCAAGCCGGCTCATCATTCCCATCCCGATTCTTTGGCACCTTTCGACTGCCTTCCACAACATCGCCGGCGTCCGTAACCCGCTTCTCGCCCGCTGAGCGATTGATTAAGCCAGTCTTGGCCAACATCGAATTCCAAAAACTCTCCACATCCGCCCTATCTTTCCCATATTTCCAGGTCATCTCTACTTTTCCATTCGAGAGACACAGTGTGACATGGATTGGGGTTTCCAGATTACCTTCAACCGACTGCTGTTGTTGTTGGAGCTTCAATTTACGTCTCGCTGCTCTTGACCATGTATTTCCGATGATCTTCAGGTCTAGCTCATCTGCGTCTGGATCTGGGGTGTTGATCTCGATATTGATGGATTTAAGGTATGTGATGACTTTATCGTGTAGTTCGGAGGAGCCAAGTGGTGGATTTGGTTCGTGGTGCCATGTATACGTTGGAGGAAGTAGAGAGGGGTTGATGTCCCCTGAGCGGAATTTGCTCTGTCCATTAGTATGGAGATATCTCCGATTTCGAAACTTACATCAGGTAATCGGATAAGAGTATGGGACCAGACTAATATCCATCTGACTGTCTTTGCAGGTTGACTAGGGATGATATAGTAATTATCAATCTATCATCAGCTCTGACTCCATTTGTTATTCGTACCTTTTCCCGTCTCAGCTGAGCCACCAAGATTGAAAGCGAGGCATATCGACCTATCAATGATGTAAACCATCTACTGGTCAGGCTGGTCAACTTCGTGGAACATTGGAACTCACGTGCACCTTGACCCGATACTCGAGGTCTCTTCAATCATTTGTCCCACGAAAGCAGCTTCTCCACCTTCGCATACCAGCTCATGGTACGCACCACTTGCCGCCTTCGATCAGCTGACTCATTCGAGGGTGAACAAAGCTCGGGTAAAAGGAACGAGAGTGGACATACAGCATGTGGGCCATCAGCTTTCAGATCTACGCCCGCCTGTAATTCTTCCGAGGACGAGTAGAAGGGAGGATTGCACATTGTCAAGTCGACCTTCAAATCCTTATCTTTCAACAGTGGGAATAGTATTCCAGCGGACGGAGGGACCTCGAGGACCGATATAGCTTCTGAGGTGATATTGTTGGCGCTTAGGATTTGTCGAGCGTGACTAAGGGATTCATCGTCTTCCTCTGTCCATCAGCTCAGTAGCCAGTCGTCGATGATTGTATGGTGAAGGAAGTACCTGTAGCGATTATAGTTGCCGTGGGTTGAAGGCGGTGGAAGAGGATAGGGTAGATCACCATTGCCCCTGTTCCACTACTTGTCAATATCACTTTACGGTCTGGTAGCTGACTTCACGAACATGTCGATCAATCGCAGCGGACGGTCTTTACTGGAAGTGATCTTCTCCATTAAACCTTCCCCTTCAATCATGTGTTCAGTCGTAGTATAATCCATCAGATCCAGTAAATGATACAGGTAGTCCAATCTATTATCAGGATCATGCCCCCATCTCCAAGCGGACATACCTATTTGGTATCTACCATCAGACGCATTCATGCAAACTTCCGCGGTAAACATACAGGCGGACACAATCTCCCTTTTTTCATATCCACTTCTAGGCTCCAGTCCTCTTTCAGTAACGCCTTGTTGAGTTCTCTGACAGCATCGACGTTCTGCCAATCGATATTGCTAAATCCATCGTTTGTGGTCACACTACCATCAGTCTCGTCTTTAAAGCGACGTACAATTGGGCAAATGATGGACATTTCCGTGCTAATGCTGCGAAGTCTGGTTTCTTTGTTGCATATGGGTTGTTTGGGTGCATGATCACCCACCTACAGACCACAAGGTATAACTGAAGGTGAGGGGCCGGAGGTGTACTCTGATGAACCACCTCCACCCTGACGTGGTATTCAAAATCCCCACATCTGGTGCCTGACCGAGAATTATTTCAATCTGCGCGCGTTATAACTGCTATAGCGACAAGCAAACACCATATACACTTAAACGCAAGATGGTATCTAAAGCACCTAACCCCAAGAAGAGAGATTTCTCAGCATACGATAAAAAGTCAGGAGGTCATGAAGGTGGAAGAAAGGATTATGGCAATGGAGGCGGAGGTGGAAAGAGCTGGGGTAATAAGGATGGCGGCAAGAGTTATGGTGGAGGGGGTGATCGAAAGAGCTACGGAAACAACGGTAACAAGTCTTATGGGAATGGAAATGGTGGTGGAGACAGGAAGTTTGGAGGAGGGGGAGGTGGAGGAGGGGATTGGAAGGGTAAAAGCAAATTCCCACCCAAGAAGAATGAAAAAGATGAACCTCGACGAAAACGACCTATAACTGCTGGAGGAGGTGATGAACCTCTCGACTACGATGAAGTTGCAGGGGAAGAGTATGGAGAAGGAGATATTCAGATGGAAGAAGGTGGAGAACCGGCAGAGAAGAAACCTAGGATGAGTAAAGCTGAGAAAGCTGCTCAACATGCTGCTCAACCTCATCGAACTACTTTACTTCCTTCGCATCCGCTATTGCAAGAAACACTATTGCCATTATGGGAAACAGCTCGAAGAACTGATACGCCTAAAGATGAACGAACCAAGGCTGTCAAGGAATTGTATGCTGCCGTCAAGGGAAGGATCTTGGAGATTAGTAAAGGGCACAAAGGGGGTAGGGTTCTACAGACTGTGCGTTTTCATCTTATTGTGTTATCGATAAGGCCGTGTAGCTGATTCTAGATCGTCAAGTACGGTGGAAAAGAAGAGAGAACAGGAGTAGCCATGGAATTACAACCTCAATGGCGTCAAATGATGGAATCGAAATACTCGAAATTCTTAATGGGTAAACTAATCCGATACTGTCCCTCCATTCGACCACTGTTAATCCCAACGTTATCTCAACACCTTCAATCTCTCCTGTTCCACGCCGACGCTGTCGTACCATTATCCGATTTCTTTGATCTATGGGCTTCATCGAAAGAAAGGAAATTGTTGGTCAGGGGATTCTATCCCAAAGAAGTCCAGATCTTCGATGGATTGAAAGTAAAGGGAAAGGGAGTCGATGTGGAAGGAGAAGTCAAGGGTTTGGAAGGCGCTTTGGAGGATATGGGAGACGAGGGTAAAGGTAGAGAGAGGGTTTTGGATGCTGTCGAGAAGACTATTGAGGATGTGTAAGTCACACTTGTTTCGTGTCGGGATCGTATTTAGAGTGCAGCTGACTCTCAGGTTCAACGCAACACAGAAAGGAGCACTCGCACAAGGAATTTTCCATCGATTAGTAGCTGAATACCTCGATTGTGTATACCGATTCCTTTCCCCCGAGGACGCCAATACCAAGATGCACGCTCTCCTCGAATGGTATGTCTCCTCATTTTGGGTACGAATATAGACTGATGGCAGTTCCCTCGAATCATTACCCGAAATCGTACATACCAAAGATGGATCTGCTGTTGTCAGGGTCCTCATCGCAAGGGGTAATGCCAAGGTAGGTCACACTCTGTTTTGGAGATGTGCGGTGACACAGACTAATGGCCAGGATCGAAAACAGATTTTGCAGCAACTTAGGAAACACGTCAAAGCTATCAGTACAGATAGTGATGCTCAGATGGTCCTATTCACCGCATTCGACTGTGTCGAGTGAGTCTAATACAGTACAGTTCGAGTGAAGCTGATGAACAGCGATACCAAGCTCATGGGCAAGACCTTTGTCAATGTATGTTAGATCCACTCAAATTCCTTCGAATCACAGCTAACAAACAGGACGTTGTTGAACTCGGTGCCGAGCTAGCATCCGATGTCACCGGCCGACGATCCCTCTTATACCCCATTCTACCCACTTCTACCAAACATTACATCCCCTCTACCCTATCTTCCCTTGCTACATCGGCCGAGATCGCACGAGAGGCTGGAACAAGTAAGAAGGACCCCGCTACGAGGAGGAAGGAATTGCTTGATTATGCCAGCCCGGGATTACTGGAGATGATCGCTACCAAGGGAGAAGAAATGGTTCGGGATCCAGGATCTGGATTGGTTGTTCAGGAAGTTATGCTTTTGACCATTGGTGGTGAGTTGACTCCATTGCAGTAAAACATTGAGCTGACGAATAGACAAATCAAAAGCTATCGAAGCACTAGTTGCACCTCTAGGCGAGGTCTACGGTACAGAAGACGACGAAGAGGATTCCACACATATCTTGAATCTCCCACACGCAGTGAGGACATACCGGACCCTCCTCTCTGGAGGTCATTTCTCTCGAGCCTCCAATTCAATCGATCTAGTAGCTCCAGAGCTACGACAGCAACTAGCAAAAGCAGCTTGGAAATCCATCACTTCAGAAAAAGGAAATGCTCTGAATATCGCTCTTGGAGAAGGAACATTCGTCATGGCTGAGCTTGTCCAGGCATTGGTTGATGCTGGAGAGGGTTCTTCAGTCAAGAAAGTACTTGGTGAGAAGGAGATTGGGGAGATTGAAGCTAGTACGAGGAATGGTGCTGGGTTGTTGGTCGAGAAGCTTAGAGCTTTGTAGGTGGGGTATGCCCATACGTGTCCCGGGCCCAGGTCTTGTATCATATATGTATACTTGATGCTTATGATCTTTGTTGCTCTTGCTCTTGCTCCTGTACTCGTGCTCATACTCATTGGCACCCAGTGCAGAGACACAACCCCTTGCGGGACAGCAAGCTAGATTAGCTGTACCCTGGCGATGCGTCTTTGCTCGAGTTTCTGCATGCATACATCTTCTGACTGACCAAGTCAGGAGTAGCCTGCGCTACCAGCTGACAGATTTTCAGCATGCATGCATGGCTATCTGGTTTGCTGCCCCGGAGCACTGATCCAAGCAGTCTCTGCAGCGACGGAACCAAAGAAAACGACCATCTGCCGGAATTGGTGCCTGTGATTCCCGCGAATCGATCGTAATCTTATCGATGCATGGCTTACGTCCGATTCCCAACTAAGGGAAGGGCAGGAATGTGACGTAGATTGTGTGTACTCTAGTACCTTGGCTACATACATCCCCATACTGTTATGATGCAATCGGTTGACTGGACTCTCAGGGGGATCGATCGTGTTCATACTCTAGGTATAGGGTGCAGGGTATAATAACATGAACGTCATGGCTGCTGTTCTCATTACTCTTCCTCTTACTCTCAGTTTATTCTTATCAATACAAACAATCATCAAATATGTCATCAACTGAACCAGGACACACCAATGACTCTCACACAACCATGGACGGTAACCCTGACCGACGATTCAAAGAGGTATGTCTTTACCTTGCCTCCGTATAGAAAGTCCGCTGATGACAGAACGGAGGTGGACAGCACGGAAACCAGGGTGGACGAGAGACTGGTTTTGAGGAGGTTGGTGATGGAACTTCATCGCTAGTCACCGAGGGTACCGGTGAGGAGGCCGTCTACAAGTATGTTTCAAATTACCACTCTTTCTCCTTACTTTCCTCATCGACTATCATTCCTTGTCGTCTTCACCTTCATGAGCGTACCATTTGTAGTCGTATCTTGATCTGATATCAGGCCATCCGCTCACGGAGGAAAGAAAGAAGATGGTGGTCAGGATGAGCGTAAGTTGTTTTAGCCCGCACGTCTGCATGAAATTGATGATTCAGGAATGAAGTCTGACCATGGCTTTGGTAAGCTACCACCAGGAGCCCATCGGAGAGCTAAGCTGACACGACAGGAGGTGACAAGGAACTCGCCCACGAGGCCGGCCAAAAGGGTGGAGAGGCTAGCTACGAGAACGGTGGATTGACCCAGTAATCGTAGCTTGAGTGCCGTTGAAGAAGAAATAAACAGTATTGAAGATATGCAGAAGTAATCCTTGCAGTACACTTCTCGTGCTTTGCGGTCATCTCCTGCCTCATACATTGCGAGTAAATACAGCTAATAACGCTCCTCTCCACGGTGTACACGTCCCTCTCTACCACGTGTCTGCCACGTTCTTCCGGTAATGAATGCGGTGTAACCGGTTGCGATGTGTTTCCTTCTCCTTTTGGTTGGTCAATAGTATTTATCGCTTCTCTTCATACATCCCTCTATACATCCTCCTATCCATACATACTATCAATCACTCCAGTCACATCAAGCAAGATGTCAACACAGCAACAACCTGCTCAGCTCAAGTCACTGACTACCGCAGAGGTAGCTAAAGTGAGTCTCAGGAGCGCGATCTCCTCGCGCCACATACTTATGGACAGCACAATAAAGAAGGCGATCTTTGGATTATTATCGATTCAATCGTCTATGATCTCAGCAAGTTCGCCGCACTTCATCCTGGCGGGGTTCACGTGATCGAAGATTGTGGTAATATAAGCTTCACAAAATCGTGTGTTGAGCTGACAAACAGCCGGAAAAGACGCGACGACGGTTTTCTACGGATTGCATCGATCTGAAGTTTTGCAGAGGCCTCAATACCAGAAGCTCAAGATCGGTCAGATTGAAGGTCAATCACCCAAGATCAGGCCTCAGCTAGCGGGCGAGCTGTCCCGAGTGAGTCCCACTGAAAACAGATAGGACGCGTCTGATAATAGGTCCCTTACGGAGAACCTACCTGGATGACACCCGAGTTCAAATCTCCTTACTTCAAGGACTCGCATCGAGCTGTCCAGAAGGCAATGAGGAAGTTCACCGATGAGGTCCTTACTCCCGATGCTCAGGCATGTGAGGAGAGTGGCAAGCGGGCTAGCAAGCATGTTTTGGAGGCCATGGCGTAAGTTCCAAATTCGTAGTGTGTGGTGGTCACTGATGGTAGTGCAAACAACCTCAATAGGATGCGATTGGGTCCTGGAAAGCATCTCCATGGAAAGGAATTGTTTGGAGGTGCAGTCAAGGGAGAAGAATTCGATTATTTCCAGTAAGCCACTGCGACACGAGTCGACAAAGCTGACTATTAGCGAGATGCTCATCAACCAAGAACTCTCACGAATGGGAGGTCGAGGTTACGGAGATGGTCTGAATTCCGGTATGGTCATTGGTCTACCCCCAATTCTCAATTTCGCAAAGGAGCCCTTGAGGTCCAAGGTACTTGAAGAGGTGTTTAGCGGTCAAAAGGTAGCTATTTTGCTTGGTACTACTGGCTAGAGCTAATGTATAGGTCATCTCGCTCGCTATCTCCGAGGCTTTCGCTGGATCAGATGTATCGGGTATCAGAACTACCGCCACTAAATCTGAGGATGGAAAGAGCTGGATCATCAACGGTACCAAGAAATGGATCACTGGTGGTATGCATTCAGACTACTTCACCGTCGGTACCAAGGTACGCCTGTCCTCTGTCATCATGAATTCTGAACTGATATCAGACCGACGGAGGATTGACTGTATTCCTCGTACCCCGAACAGAAGGAGTCGAGACTAAGCAAATCAAAACTTCATACTCTACAGCAGCTGGTACCGCGTACATCACCTTCGACAATGTCAAAGTACCAGCTGAAAACATGTTGGGTCCAGAGAATGGTGGATTGCTTGTAATCCTATCCAACTTCAACGTGAGTCACCCTTGATTAGTTCTGGAAGGCGGCTGACAGACAGCACGAACGATGGGTCATGTGTTGTTCCAGTATCAGAGGGTCTAGGTTGATTGTGGAAGAGTGCTTGAAGTGGGCTGCTCAGCGATTCGTCTTTGGCAAACCACTACTCGCTCAGCCCGTCATCAGGCAGAAGTGAGTCGACTCTTTTGTATGTTAGGATACAGTACCTGATCCCAGATTCGCCCACATGATTGCCAAGTGTGAAGCTCAACAAGCATGGCTCGAGAACGTTACATACCAGATGTGCAACATGGTATGCTTTCCATCCAACAAGATCGCCAAACGAGCTAACATCCAGACCTACAAGGAACAATCCAGGAATTTGGCTGGACAAATCGCTTTCCTCAAGATGCAATCTACACGATTCGCAGGCGATATCGCTGATGATGCCGTCAATATCTTTGGTGGTCGAGGATTGACCAAGACTGGGTAGGTTTTCTCTTTTTCTTTCGCGAAGTTCCAGGGCTGATCAAACCGTCTCGGAAAAGCTGTCGAGCAATTTCAGAGGACCCAGAAGTTCGACGCAATCCTAGGAGGAGCAGAGGAGGTGCTGGGAGACTTGGGGGTACGACAAGCGTGAGTGACATTCATAACATTACTTTTCGACACGAAGGTCGATTCCGGTTTTTCTTTCCCACCTGAAGAGTTTCAGTGATACAGAGCTGATGGGTGTAGTATGAAGAAGATGCCCAAGGATGTCAGACTGTAGTCTGCTTAGCGACGTCCGTGTCTGTCTGTTGCATGTGCCGAGTAGGATATGATCATCATGTTGTTTATATGTATCGTCTCTTCCTTCCCCTCTGTTCAAGCTGTACCTCCCCAAATCTAGGCGCATTCCTTGTCTCTCTAGCAGCTGCATACTACCTCTCTGAACACTGCTGGATCTGTACCGCGGGTGACCAGCTGCGGAGCGTCCAGATACCCATAATTCTCATTCAGATGATCATTCACCCAAAGTAGTAAGATTCGGCCTCGGTGCCCGAGCCCAGCCACATGTAACTTCTACTCAAGTATTCAAGCCGTGCCGCGACACTTGCTCATCCTTTTATCACTCTTTGACATCAACTCACAACACAGGTCATCGACTGCAGAAGCCATGGCTTCGATTCCGCCGACGTCATTACGTCCACAGAATATATTCAATCGACCCGATCCGAATGGTACTATATACATTGAAACCAATACTACGATGCCCCCTCCAGCTCAGCCTGGACACGGACAACCTCATCCCGATCTAGCTGGTGTTTTGAGGCGTAATCAGGCTTGTTTGAATTGCAGGAGAAGGAAACTGGTTTGTCGATCCGCTGGAATAGTCAAAGACGAGCTGATAGTAGAAATGCGATGCAGTAAGGCCTCATTGTGGTACTTGTGTTAGGTCACATAAGCACGCTATGAGGACATCAAAGACGGAGCTGGTAGTTGCGTGTGATTACGATGATGAAGGAACCTCAGCATCTGCCCCTGGGTCTGGCGCTGGCGCGGGGCCTACTTCTGGTCAAGGGGCGCAGGATGAAGAGGAAGATGGCGACAGGAAGAGGAAGAGGAAGACAAACAGCGGAGGAGGGAAGAAGAAAGGCGATGATGATGCTGCTACTGCGAACCTATTGAAACGTATTCGTGCGTCCACCTTCTCGGAATGACAACTTGAGCTAATCAGTCAGAGGACTTGGAAGCACAACTCAAAGCCCAGACTTTACGACAAGACAGTGGCAATCCCACCTACTCAAACTCGGCGCCTTCACCTACTGCTTTACTAGATTTGCTGTCTTCGACCGCCGCTCAAGCTTCAGACAATCAACCTAATGGGCCATTACGCGATGGAGCAGCCGATATAATGATGTCTGGCGTAAGTCGGCTTTTCTGTCTGCAATGCTCAGTACTGACTCATAGTCGACCGGCCTCACACCCTACATGATCAACGATTCACGCTTTGAATCCTCTCTTGATGATCGAGGACAGACCACTTCTTCAACCGCATCCCGACGACAAAGTGAAGAAGCCAGCGGATCGTCTGCCGGACCATCCATCTTGTCACCTAGGAATATATTCAATTTCTCTCCAGGTCCAATGCCCGACCCTATGGATACAAAACAACCAAATGTCATGTGGGCCGCTGCGAACGATACCATGGGCCCCAACTCGACTTTCGGGTTACAACCTAGCACTCGGACCGAAGGACCTTGGAGGGGAGTCGAGACTGTTGATAATATCTTTGCCGGTACCGGAGCGAAATTCGATAAAGATGGAATATCGCTTGAACAGACCCCGCTTTACAATCCTTTCCCGCGAGACATAAGGGGTATGGACGATGGGGATATCAATATCGACGCCAATGCCAATACTGGAACTGGAACTGGAGGATTCGTCATGGACGACGTGTTGCAGCAGAAGATCCTGATGGACTTGTTTTGGCCAGGATGGCCTCCGAACCTACCTGAGCCTAATATCGTCAATGACCTGTATGTATTGTGCTATCAGACCACGTTAACAAGCTGATGATCAGAATCGAATCATTCTTCGCCAAAGTCCCTGCCTTGCCACGAATGATGAATCGCTCTAAGCTACTCCTCCGAATGACCCTTCCACCTACCCACTCTGATTTCCCACACCCATCTCTCCTTCATGCCATCTGCGCATGTGCATCATTATGGTGTGCTCCCGCCGTCTATGCGCAGTCTGCAATGGCATCACTCGCTATTCCCTCTATCATTGGCCAAAATCCTTCAGGAGCGAAATATACCAGTTTCTCATCAAACCCGCCTACATCGACTTTTTCATCCATACAGGCCGATTTGGCAAAAACGACTATTCAAGAAGGATTGAATTCGGGTCATAAACTATTTGATATCGTTAGAGCATTGGTATGTCCTCCTTTCCCTCGGTACGTGCGTTGCTGAGCTGATATCTAGATCATCCTGAGTCGGGTATGTTTGGACGAAACTCGAATGCTAGATTGTTGGATTTTCTCGGGTCTCGCTACGCGCATGATCCTTCCGCTGGGATTGAACGTTCGAAGTGCTGAATTCTCACTCAAATCGGCTATGTTACCGTCACCGGTAGATGCTCTAGAGCGGGAAGAAAGGCATGCGACTGTCTGGATGGCTTTTTATCATGATACCGTATGTTCTCTTCTCCCACCTTTTGCTCGCGCGAGGCTGATGATATAGATTGGAAGTGCAGCTTCTGGGTGGGGTTCTTCGTTATCGATCGATGAATTGGTATGTGGCCACTCAAGACATGAGCTGATACCAGACAATTCCACTCCCTGTATCTGCCAAAGAATTCGATCTCGAGGTACCTGCCTTGGAACCAAATCCTCAAGATACGGAATCCCTGGATCTATGGACCAGGTGAGTCTTACTTTCGTGAGCAGTACTGACAAAAGGCACCCGATCGCCGATCCATTCGTCCTGTGTATGAAGGGTAAGCTGCATGCTGCGCATGATTGTAGAACCAGACTGACGGTTAGCTGTTATTCTACTCAATCGCGTAACTCGTTTCGTAAGAAAGTGGAAGAATAGACGTCTGAGACCGGATGACGATCTTGAAGGAATGAGTCGGCCGGAGTTCAGGGAGCTCGCCAATGCGATCTCATGTTTCCAGTCTGTTCTCCTTCCATCTCTATTCAGCCGCTGATGGTGTAGAATGAGCTTCCCCGCCAGTCACAGAAGCCCGTGTAAACCTGATTCGAGGGGGAAACTGGAAAGTGATCTCATTGTGCGTCCCCATTGTTGAGAGTCGACAGTGTGAAGTGCTGATCTTTCAGGCGGCCCACTTGATCCCGCATATGTGCACTATCTGCCTCTACGAGCCTTTCGGTGATATCACCGACCCTACCGATCCTGCTACTCGTCGATTATCTAGTGCGACAACTGCAATCGTGTCGATCATTCAAGAGATCGCTGCTGGATCCGGGACCAACTCGGACTTTTCGACTATAATGCACTCGTCTGCATCAGTGTAGGTCTATCGTTGTCTCCAGGAACAGAGCTGACAGACAGGTCGCTAGTCACTGCTGCTAGGACCAGTGTGGTGCTCTTTAGACAGGCACTCAATGTTGGTGATTTGGCGGGAGCAGAGACACATCGGATGGATATTGAAGTCGTCCGGTATGTCGCTACCTTGACAAGGGCAGCTCAAAGATGGCTGACGTCCAGAATGGCCTTGGCACAGTTCGGTACCCGGTTCAAGATCGGATTCCACCATGCCCAGCTCATCGAGTATTTCTTTGACCGAGCATCCAATCCCACCCTCGAGAAATTAGCTGCACATTATCCCGAACATCCCAGACCTGGTGCACCGGAACTTGGCCCCAATTCGGATCTTGGGAGGTGTATAATCAACGCTCTGAATATTAAAAGGGGTTATTGGAGATTACCACGATCAGCAAATTCAGGTCAAGCAGCTTCTGGGATTTCGCCTTTCGAGAGTACACCCGAAAGTTCCGGTTCCGCCTCTGGCACTGGATCGGGATCAGGCTCGAGCAATGTATATACGAATCCATTTCAGGGGAATTTCTCGGAAAGATGGAGCGAGGGCAATAGTCCCACTGGAGCCAATCCTTTCCTCACTTCCGCACCCGGACTAGGTCCCGGGCTTACAGGAACAGGGGGAACGGGAATGGGATATGGATCGACCCAGTACACGAATCCATACCTAGCGACTATGGGCGGTAATGCTAATTCCAACGAAGTCTTGATGAAGGAGATGGCGCAGAAAATTGGGAGTGGGGACGGATTCGGATCAGGTAGCGGGCAGTATCATGTTCAACCGGTGTCGGGGGCATTTTCAGATTCGTATTCGTGGTCGGTGAGCGGCAAAGTTGATCTGGGGGCGGAACCGCCGTTGTTTCCGGAGAGTGATGGCCGAGATGGTGGAATAAAACCGCTTTGCTATAAGGAGGGATAAACATTGATATGTCGATTTGTTGTTGTATAGTACGAGAGATGAATCCCCGTTCACGCTGCATCCTCGGCGCCGCATCGTTTAAGAGGGCGGCTCGAGGCTCGACACTATTGTCTCTGTTTCCTAATTCAAGTGATCTTGCCGCATCCCAATGACGCTCACAGATGGTAGCACCAAGACAGTTTCCCTAGGCGTTTCGAAAGTATTCCCAGCCGACCCAATTTGCGATAACGAACCATGCTGTAGTAGGTATCAACAGCGGTAAGGCGTATCTGTGATGGTCATCCTCGCATACGAAGTTTGCCAGTCCCGTCTGGATCGTCAGTACATAGGTGAGAGGCTGGACTGACTGGAAGAGGGAGGGCGCAGGCGAGATATGATATTCCCAAAGATAACGCCAAGGCTGCGACTACGAATGCTGCGATTGACCAGGCGTAGAGGGCTTTCGAATCCAGCTCGAGCGGGGCAGGAGCAATGGTATGACCCATATGTCCACTGTCTTCGGGCGACTCCATTTGAAGAGCGTAGCCCAGCGGAGCACTGGTATAGAGCGAAGATTGCAATATTCACAACGAAAGGCACAACGTCATTTTCTGTCCGCGTCTCCTTTGCTTTGATTGTCATTCTTCATTCCACATTCACACTCCTATTATACCTACAACCCTATCCGCCCAGGGTGTCGACATTGCCTTGCCGGCCAGGCAAACCGATAATAGCGCTGTAATACTCTCCGGACCCATCTATACAAGAGTGAATTCGAGGCAATACACGAGAGTCTCAAATAACGGACGATAGCAATCTCTCGATAATTCTCAATCCTTACGGCCCGACTTGCGGTGAACTCATGATCTACATTATATAAATAATCATGAGTTTCCCTGTAAGTCCCGTTGTGGGAACGAGTTCCAATACGAGACCGCTATCGCCCGGCCCATATACATCTTCTACAACAACAATACCTCAAGACACACAAGATGGACCGAATGTGTTGTCGAGATTACATGCGTTATTCCGAGCGGACACGAGGGAGGAATCTCCACGGACGAGACGGATGTCGTTCGGTGAAAGATTGGATAGAGCTAGGACTGGACCTGCGGATACGCCTGGAACGTCTGTCCAGAGTATCAAAGATAGAGAGGCTATCAAGGTGTTTATGATCACTTGGAACATGGGAGATGCCTTGGTACGTCTCCGTGTCTTGTATTCGCTGACAAAGTAGCCAAAGGGTGATCTGTCGGTACTGCTAGGGACTGTCCCGACTTATGAACCACCCCAAGAGACCGACAGGGACACAGTACCCAAACTACCTATCGAGAACAAACACCCATACCACATAATAGTCGTCGCAGGCCAGGAATGTCCGACTCCAAGTGGTGTCCCAAGAGGTCTGGGCGGAGTGATGAAGGGAATGAGTGTCCGTGTGGGACATCACAAGAAGAAGGACAAGACTGCAGAGGCAGATAAGAAGGATGATGAGAGTGATTCCTCTTCTTCATCTGATGAGGAGGAACAGCCTCCCAGGGGTGTTTCGCCTCTGCCGCCCACACCGTCCGGTGCGAAGATTACTGGTCAGAAAGGGTGGAGTACTATGCTTGATGGTCAGTCCGTTCGTGTTATGTTGGGTGTGGGCAGGCGGCTGACGAATCAGATTGGTTCTGCGGATCACCAATGAAACCAAATCAAGCAAATTCTCCTACCGCACCTAACTCCCCTCATCTGCATCCCACTTCTACATCCCTCGCCCCAGCTACGCCCGCTTTAGCAAGATCCTCATCTGCCCCTGAGATCATACAAGCAGAGACGCCAACAGTGCCCATTCCACGACGAGCACCGCCGTCTCCGTCTCTTGTAGATGAATCTCTACATCGACAATTGCTCTCGCCCCAATTAGCAACATCGCCCCTTAGCCGAGGCGAATCTTCAAACTCCTCATCTACCGCTTCATCAGCTATCGAAGACAATCTTGATCTACCTCCACCTCTACCCAAGAAGGAAGGAACGTCGTCACTACCTGTCCATTCCAAACCTGAGCGACCGGAAATTGTGATACCCGCCACCGAGCCTGCTAGGACTGGATTGGGAACAGGATCATATGTTCATGTCATCAAGGAACGTTTGATGGGGATGTACATCAGTGTTTATGTCTATAAAGGCTGTGAGCATCTGGTTCAGGGGGTCGACAAGGACTTTGTCACTGCAGGCCTCGCTGGTGGACGACTTGGGAATAAAGGCGCGATGTGAGTCATTCGAGCGAAACGGACCGATTGCGCTGACTGTTAGTGGTATCAGCTTGAAACTCGCCGATCATCGTTTCTTATTTGTCAACTCCCACTTGGCGGCACATACTAAGCGCGTCTCGGCTCGTTTAGCAAACATCATCAAGATCAAAGCAGAGCTGAACCTGGATACGTTCTTACCAAAAGATGACCCACGGAACGAAGAGGAGGATATCGCAGATCGTTTCGACTCGGTCTTCTGGTGTGGAGATCGTAAGTTCTACCTGATGGATTTTGCTGAAAATAGTCAACTTTAGGCTTGATATGTCTCGTCTGCACGCACAATGGCTCGTTGAGCAGAAGAGTGCGTGATCATGGCACTAACAAGACGACTGCTGATCCCAGACTACCCCGAGCTGCTCATGTGGGATCAACTACGCGGAGTTATGAAGGACCCAGATAACAACCCGTTCCCTGGCTTCTCTGAGGCTCCGATAGACTTTGCTCCTACTTTCAAGGTAGACTACTACCTTTGCGCAGGAGTGAACACATAGCTGACTGCCAGTACGATGTATGGAAATCGGTTCGGACGACCAATCGAAATCTGCGCCGGACCTTGAAACGAAGTGGGACTATGGATGGAAAACGCGAGACGGGCGCTAAGGAAGTCGCGAAGGATCTAGTCAAGCATCTATCGCCCATCACCATGGAAGAAGAGGAATCAGAAGATCATTATCAAGACAGCGAGTGCTTTACCGACTCTCAATCTCGTCGCTCCTTCTCTTCCGAACGCCCATCGTTCGCCGGGACCGATTATGACTCAGATGTGCGATCAGAGAAGCACATTGACGCGACTGCGTACGGCTCACGACATAAAGCACTTGAAGTCGCCATCAAGACCAAGACCAAGAAATTCCTTAGTTATTGTAAGCTGGACGTACTTGCCCGAGATAAGGATAAAGATGATGGGAAACGGAAAAGGAACGTTTCAGGGGGATTGGGTAAACCTCCACGAGAATCCGTAGATGTCTCGCGCCGCACATCGATGTCGTCCGTGGTCTCGTTTCAATCGCGCTTGGCACCTCCGACACCGATGTTGGACCAACCCAGTACCCCACCCCAGAGCTTACCTGTACCGTTGCCAGTCACGCCATCTTCGTATAACGGCGATGTCAGGAGGCCATCCGTTACTTCATCAAGATTAACGGCGTCGCCGCCTCAGAGACAACCGCCAATGAGACGGATGTCGATCCTGAAACGAACAGTCTCGGGTCGATCGGTGAATACCGGCGAGGGTGATGAGGTGGATATGGCGGAAGATAATCGTGAAGGCATCTATGACACCTCCAAGAAACAAAGGGTTCCCAGTTGGGTGAGCTTTTCTATTTGCCAATGCAATGGAGCTCATCATAGTGTGATCGTGTGTTGTGGAAAGCTCATGTCGAACCTGATCCAGATGTCCCATCAGATGATATACCTGTACCCCGAGAGAAGAAGTCATCTCGAATCTCCCATGTCCTCAGTAATTTCGGAGGACATATTCGCGCTTCTATGGTTCGATCGCCTTCGACCGAGAACTCGCCTTGTATCCGAACAAATGGTCTTCCACCCTCGACACCGCCTGCTGCCGTCTCCGCTCTTGTGGAATCTCCTACAGCATCGCCCACCCTCAGGGCTCGAGGCGTATCAGTCGAACCAGAAGACATGCTTCTGAACAACCCAAGATCCGCTCGTCACTCACCCCCTGCTTTGTCGCCCTTGTCGTCATCGGCCAGACATCCTTTGCTGGACCATTCCACCATACCTTCTTCTCCCGCTCGACCTACCATCACCTTCGACGTAGCATCGCCCAGCGCAAGACGCGATCGCCCTGATCACGATCCTGATCTCGTCAATTTCAGACCGAGGGCCAATTCAGACGTAACAGCTCATGGCCCCAAACCTCCGTTCCGCCAAACCAACTCGGCCGGCAACGGAACTGCCGCCCCTCATACCTCATCATCACTCGGTATGCATCGTAAATCTTCCCATTCGCCTTCTGGACCCCGTCCAGCAGAGGATTTGATGCTACATCATTCGAAATCAGAGAATACCCCTTCCACCTCGACGCCCGTGGATAGGGAAGAGCAGAGGGGAGCATTCATGAAGTTCATTAGGGATTTACCGAATATGTTGCCCGGCCGGAATTCCCTTGCCGCACCTGTTCCCTACATTTCGCCAGAGCACTTGAATGCGAAATTACCGAGAAGGCATCAGAAGGGAGAAGTAGAGTGTTTACATTATGGTACGATTGACGATCTTGGAATGCGTCAATTGGAGGGGAGATCGTAAGCCCATTTATCCTCTTACTTCTATGCTTCGCTGACTACTTTAGTGATCATCGACCCGCTATCTTCTCCGCAGCTGTCTATATCTAGTGATCAATAATAGTGAACAAACCTGTAGCTTTAGTCGTGTTTATAGATTTCTTTAGATGGTGTTATTACGAATAATGCTCATGAATAAATATCGCTTGTGTCCTCAGGCTACGGGCTCTTGGCCTAAATCCCAGCGAGGTGGTCGTGCATTGCACTCATTGGAAGAAGAGCATATACATTCGTGAGTGATGGTACATATATACAGTACAACAGCGCTCTGCCGACACCTATGCGTCTTCCAAGGCCTGTCTCGCTTCATCGTCCGAGATCGATCCAATCTCTGCTCTTTCAAGATCTACAACGTCAGCTTTCCTAGTCAATTTCGTCGGGTCGAATGCCACTTACAGTCCCAGAAATCCTTATGCTTGAATTCTGGGTCTTTGACGTAGGTCTCTAATTCCTTCAGAAAGCTGCGGATATCAGCTGGCTATAACAGTCACCCTATGCTCAACTCACTCGTTATACGTCTCCACCTCTTCATACATCAACGCAGTTTCCCTCATCGCCTTCAAACACTCGATAGCAAGTGGGAAAGCCTGTCGCGAAAAGGAAGCTGCCACATTCTCCTTGACTACTTGACCGAGATCTTGGATCGCTTTGCGGAACACATCTCCTTCTCCTTCTATCAAGGCTCGGAAGTCTTCCAGTGGATTCTCATTCGAGACCAGACGACCTTTTTTGGGTTTACTTTTCGTTTGCGTAGGGCTAGGCGGGATGTCGGGCTTCTCATCTTCTTGATTGGCCGGAGCAGTCTTCGCGTTCTTTGGCGAGATAGGCTCGGGCTTGACTCCCTCTTCTTGGAACAAATCGTCAATGTCGATACTTTTCATCAGTATGGAACGGTATGGACATCAGAATAAGCTCACAATCCTTCGTCCTCTCCCAAACCTTCTTTGATGAACTTTTTCCTCTGTTTCGGTGTGACTTTCTTGATATTCAAAGC
>Ga0265797_10003246_pt1 | contig 26273 bp, 25 predicted proteins | sample P2T30metagenome_FD_192433 | JGI IMG/M metagenome (GOLD analysis project Ga0265797, IMG submission 192433) | Plant litter microbial communities from East Loma Ridge, Irvine, California - P2 T30 | ecosystem: Environmental > Terrestrial > Plant litter > Unclassified | place: USA: California... | reverse complement strand
AGGCATCTTCCGGGTTCAAGCCTGATGTTATCAAAGCGCCGTGGTCTACTAAGGTCTTGTCGCCGAAGCTCAATGGATCGGCTGAGATGCTGCTCAGGGTGGTAACTTAGCGATAGCGAGGATTTTAACAGCAAGTTGTAAACGTCGAAAGCATGCTGTTCCCGCCGGTCGGTGGATGAGAAATCCCAACGTCCGCTCCCATCATACAAGTACCTCTCAAAGTACCGGCTGGCTGATGCTGAGAGGTCGGCCAGAATCCAGTCGAGATTGTGCTGCCCAAGACAGTACAACTTGCTGACGGATGTCACACAGGCGCCGCCAAACGCTATTCGAAAGCGTGACGCTGTGTTTTCGAGTAAGTCCATGCTTGTGTGCCTTCCATTCAAAACCCAGGAAGCCACTTCCCGTTCTCTATGGTCTGCTTCCACCCGCCACCGAGCACTCTCCCAGCGACCCTGCTCTGCGACCATCAAGCAAGGGACATCTGAATCCGCATCGGCGACTGGATTTTTACTAGAACGTCGATCAAAATTCGGTACACAACTGTGTAGCGCGTCTGTCACGGAATCTAGTTAGTAGCTGCGCGTCCACTGACTGAACAAGATGTCGAAAGTATCCTCTTCAGCGATGCAATGTATAGCAGTCAATGCATTTATAACTCGTAGATCCAGAGCATAATGCAGCGGAAATGATGTATGCTGTAAAGCCCCAATCAGGGCCAAAACCCTATCTTTGGGCTCGGTGAACGCTTTCTCGGCAGTCGCCAGGAGCAGGCCGTGCATGTCTCGAGAGGTTTGGTGGCGTAGCTGCTCCAAGTTGAAGAACTTCCTCCACTCAGTGAAGGATACTGAATGACGTTCATAGTAAGTGGGCCAGACTGCGATCAATCTTGTCCACGGCATGGCGAATGGTCCAAAGTAGACTACTGGGTGTTTCGCCAACAACAGCTCCTGTAATGTCCAGAGGCGCTCCCACCACAGGTGCTGAACCCAGGGGTCGGACAAGGAACGGTCGCGTCGCAAAATTCTCTGGAACTCTTGCAAAAAAATTGGGAAGTAATGGTACTCATACGCTTCGTAACTGAGGCCGACGTGAGGTGACACATCCATCCGCACTACCCCAGAGGTATACACTCTTGCCGTTGCAAATCTCTCCACCATCAAACTCCCCGAAGTATATGCAAACCTCCTCGGCGCGAGAGTAGACGGCGTGCATATGCCGGATCTGGGAAGATTTCTCCCTCTCATGGTCCTGGTCGATACAAACAGCATCGATCCATATCCGACGGTCGCTATCAGTCTTCCGCACTCGTCTTAGAGCATGCCAGAGGTTCTGCGTGATTCGAAACCCAGGTGTACCGTTGACAGTGATAGTGCGGCTCAATATAGGCGGACCACAGCAGTAAGAGAGAGCGTCAAACGGCTCTGTCGCATCCAGTTCTTGGACGGTGAGCTGGCCACAGATGGGGTCTCCGAAGGCGCCAGCTTCAAGGCGGAAGATCCTGATCCAAGGCCGGTTTCTGTCGGGTGGCGGTTGTAGCTCTGTGAACCATCGGTGGTTGGTGTGCAGCCCTTCGGCACGCGGTACGTTCGTGTCCATTGGTGGTGGAGGCTGTTTACGTCCTGTTGGGTTCTGATTGCGTCTGCGTGAACCATTGGTGGTGAAGTCTAGCGGTTGGCGTGCGGTGCGTTGCCGGGCGGCATGTTGGTCCTCATGTGTCTGAACGAGAGTTGGAATCGCTGAGATGACTTCATGAAATAGACGCTACGGCTGGTCATCTTTATAAATGTCTGGCTTGGCCTCAGCCTCAGCCTCGTGAAACAGTATCGCATGCGCCCCAATCTTGGCTGCAGCATGCAAGCTCCGCCCCGATGCGCTGTCATGCTGTTGACTGAGGCAACACCCAAGTCGAGAACTCTACACCAACGTAGATACATATCGCAGGCCATGTTGACGCATAGAGATATTCGACCAGGAAATGGATCTGCATTCCACGCAAATGATGACTTGCTCATCTTTGTACAGGACGAGACCAAGAGGTTTGGGTTTGCGGTCTACCTCCCGGCCTGAAAGTCTCGAGTAGAGTCACCGAGGGAACATTTCCGCAAGCGCGAGAACCATTGTGTTCTGGTAGCGAATGAGTAGTAAACCAGTTTCGAGATAGTCACAGAAACTGAAACCCTGTCAGACTTTCAGGAGTCTCCAACTTCAGCTTCATTGACGATAGTGGAGTAGAAAGGGCCAAGACAAATCCGGACGACCCACTGCTGTAAGATACTCATCCGCACCCCAAGGGAAGTCCGGCTCCAGTCCCATGAGAACCTTCAGTCGTTTGCACTGTACGGAGACCTGATGCAGGCTCTGCGGTGCGCTTTCTGAGTGGACGTTGCTCAAGACAAGGCACATGAGCTGAGGTAAAGGCATAGCGTAGTCGGCTTCGATTCCTTCGGCTCCAGTTTCTGCCAAGCTGAGAAGGGCGTAGACTTTATCCCGAGGGTCGTAGCAGTTTAGGTGAACAGCTAGCTGCATTAGCAGCCATAGCGATTTGGGTAGAAGTCCGCTGCAGAGCGTGATCATGCGTTCTGCATCGCTACCGCTGGCGATGTCTGGAGCATCTCGAATTCCAGGTTGAAAGACTTGACGGTCGCTGGACTCGAAGCTCCACTCGTCAAATGCGACTAGGTCCACACCATCTTCAATCATGGCGGGAGACCAGTCGGACCACCGCATGATCGAATCACCGCACATCAAAAATCTCTGCTGGTTGGCTTTGAGCTCTTGAAAGACCCAAAGTCGACTCCAATAAGATCTCGAACTGATGCCTGGTATTACCCATCTCGAACTGGAAGATTCGATCACTTTGTGCCTGGCTGCGCGGTGCGTAAATTCAAGTTCAGTCATCTTGTTGCGTGGACCGAGCCAAACAAGCACCTTCTCTGCTCCTTTGAAGATGCGCGACATCGCCTTGACTTGGTGCAATCGCTCTCTCATGTTCGCTTGATCGATGCACAGCGCATCGATCCACAGCCAGCGACTGAAGAATTGCGACCTTCTAGGGCCCCTCTGCCATGTTTTCAGGAACAGCCACAGATTGGTAGGTAGAAGATGCTCTTTGCTGTCCAGAATAATTGCATGCTCAGCTTTGGGAGGCCCCCAAGCGTAGGATAGTGCAGTGTACTTCTCACTCGCCTCAATGGGAAAAATTTGCGTCCGGCAATGTAAGAGACCGTCGGTGGTTTCGCCGTAGATGTGGATTTTTACCAGTCGTAGACAGCCAGGCTTCAGCTCGCAAGAGCCATTACTTGTGGCCTGTTGTCGATCCAGAGAGATCCGTCGTATTTCCGCGAGGTCTTGATGAGGAAGAGGTGTGGACAATTCTCCAGGGCTATTCCGTCTCTCGGCGGCATTGGTGATTGGATGTAGTGGTTCTTCAGGGGTGAAAGTCGAACGGAAGTCCATATCAGCGGTTTCTGACATCGTGACGCTTTCCAGTTTCATGACGGTGCAACTTTTTCCGTGAGTTATGACCGGTGAAGATAACCAGGAATCGTAGAGATTGTGTTGCGAGCAAGACGAGACAGTAGGATATCCTTCAGAGCTTTGGAGTCCAGTACTTACTTGCTGCGGCCTCACGAGACGGTACGGCGCATGCGCCTCATTCTTAGCCCCAGCCTGCAGGCTCAACCTTGATGCGCTGGCGGTTCTGAGCGCCGGCCTCGGGCGCCACTAATGCAGGTGAGTATAACGCATTCGAGGGTTTGCATCTCGGGAGTGTGCATCACCTGGTGCATTGTTGCATAGTTCCTACGTGGTGGGTATCATCGGCTTTCTCATATCGAGATTTCTCCCGGTCCTGTGTGATGGTATTAGCGCCTTCCCAAAACGAACCCCTCTTCATGCCAGTCTGATACTGACAACAGCCTTCCGAATAGTCACGAGATCAAGCAAGGCAAAGAACGACGGTGTAGTTAGCGAACCTGCAATATCCGTTTTTTTTTTCAACGAAGAATCATACTCGCCATTGCCACAGTACATTGAACCTTCAACAAACATCAGCAGGCCATGAACACAAGTTTTGGGGAAAAAAAAAAGAAAAAAACATAAATGGTGATGCTTTCGCAGGTATCAAATTCGGACCGTAGCAGTAAATGTACAAAACACAGCCCATGCTGGGGGGAGGTTGTTCGGTGAGCCTAGGAGGAGGATGAGGAAACAAGGGAGGAGGTCTGGGGGTGGGAAAAAAAAAGAGAAGAAACGCTTTCTTAAATGCCCAGGTTGAACTCTACGCCGACGTCGATATCGCGGGCCATCTTGACGACCTTGGAGAACTGCACGCTCTTCTCGGCGGCCGACTGCAGGTCGTTGATGCTGAAGATCTTGAGGCCGCTCTCGTCGATCAACTTCTGCGCGGCCTCCATGTTGGTGCCCTGCAGGCGGGCGATGATGGGGATGCGCAGGTTCATGGTTTCGGCGACGCTGATGAGGCCCTTGGCGATGGCGTCGCAGCGGACGATGCCGCCGAAGATGTTGACGAAGATGGCGGTGACCTTGGGGTCGGCGGTGATGAGGTCGAAGGCGCTCTTGATGGCCTCGGGGGTGGCTCCGCCACCGACGTCGAGGAAGTTGGCGGGCGCGCCGCCGTTGAGCTTGATGATGTCCATGGTGGCCATGGCGAGACCGGCGCCGTTGACGAGGCAGCCAATGTCACCGTCGAGCTTGATGAAGTTGAGGCCGGACTCGGCGGCCTTGACCTCGTCGGCGTCCTCTTGGGTGGTGTCGCGCCACTCGAAGACCTCCTTCTGCCTGAAGTCGGCGTTGTCGTCGAAGCTGAGCTTGGCGTCCATGCACAGAACCTGGTGGTCGGAGGTCTCGGAAAGAGGGTTGATCTCGATTTGGGTGGCATCCTTCTCCATGAAGAGCTTGTACAGCTTCTGGATGGTGTCGGCACCGGCGTCGATGCACTGGGGGCTGAAGCCGAGCTCCTTGGAGATCTTCTTGGCCATGTCGTCGGTGACACCAACGTGGATGTCGACAGGGGTGGAGATGATGGCTTCGGGGCTCTCCTTGGCGACAGCCTCAATATCCATACCACCCTGGCTGGAGGCGACAATAATGGGCGACTGAGTGGCGCGGTCCATGAGGACGGCGAGGTAGAACTCGCGACGGGCGAACTTGCGCTCGACAATGTAGACGGAGTTGCAAATGCGACCACGCTCGCCGGTCTGCTTGGTGATGAGCTTGTGACCGATCATCTGGTCGGCAAGGATGCTAGCCTCGCGGGGACTGCATTTGAGTTAGTATGTTGCACGCTTCTTGAGGTATTGATATTGTATGCGACGCACGAGTAGACGATCCTCACACCACCCTTGAAGCCGTTGTCGAAGTGACCCTTGCCTCTGCCACCAGCAAGAACCTGGGCCTTGATGACCATGTCCTCGCCCTCTGTAGGATGTTAGCAACCAGATGTTGTGATTGCTGGGTATTCAATCCGCGTACCAATAGTCTTTGCGACCGACTCGGCCTCCTTTGCGTTGTGAGCGACATTGCCCTTGGGGACGTTGATGCCGTACTATTCACTGATCAGCCCTGCCGTCCCGCTTCCACCTTCTTGTCCAAGTCGAGCATACCGAGTCGAGGAGTTGGGCAGAGCGCCACTCGTGGATGGAGAGGTTACGGCGCTGCTGGAAGGCGGCTTGTCTGAGGGGAGCGCTCTGTTGGTTGAAGTCCAGGGATCAGCAGTTGTACGGGGAGGGGAGTATGTTCCTTTGGCGGTGGTTTGCACGTACGTATGCGCCCTTGAGCGCAGAGGCAAACTGGCTACTCCGCGCGAGTTTGAACATGGTGTGTGGTTGATTGGTGGAGAGGAGGGGGTTTGGTGGTGAATAATTCACTCGTTAAACAGAGGTCGGGAGCGTTCAGAGCTTTGCCAGAGCCAGAGCTGTAGTTCGCGCGCCTCTCTCCCGATTCATGCCGCAAAACACGGCTAACCCCGGCTGTCAGAAGAATGGTCCCGCGATTAATTTACCTTTGCTCTGCTTGAGCTAGTCGTTCAACTATTGCCATTTACAACAATTGCTTCCTGGTGCGGTATCACGAGACAACCATGAGCGCCGCAACAAAAGACGCCCTCGCCCAAGCCGACATAATCTTCAACCGCACAAATGTCGCCCTCGCACGCAGCCAACGCCTAATCGCATCCTGGCTGCCTCCCAAGCCCGAAGCAGACGAGTATCAAGCCTCGACAAACCCGACTGCCGACGAGGACGAAGATTTCCGCGGCGACAGTGAGATTGGTGGAATCGGCTCTCGAGCACAAAAGGATGACTCTGGTCTACCCGAAGGCGCTTTCAAGCGCAGGAACCCAGGCGCAAACGATAAATTGCTGGACTCTCTGCTAGGCAAGAAAGCCGCGAATGCGCATAGAAAGGCGCAGGCGTTGGCGAAGAGTGGGATGGTGCAGGGCCAGGATGCGCCCAAGCCGGTTGTGAAGGAGAAGCCTAAGCGTCCTGCTCAGGATAGCGATAGCGAGGAGGAAGGTGGTCGCGCTGCTGCTTTCAGATCGAAGAGATCAAGGCTGTCACAGCCACAGCCCAAGTCAAACGATGAAGATGCAGAGGGCGGCGCCAACGTGGACACGGATTCACCAGAAGTGAACGAGTCCAAAGCGATAGTATCTACTTTCCAGCCACCCCAAGAACCCAGCACAGCGGCCAAGTCTAATGGAAGGAAACGGCCAGCAAGTTATCTGGACGAGCTTCTCGGGGCAAAGGCCAACAAGAAGAATAAAAAGAAGAACAAGTCGGCTGCGGCAAACGGTGGCTGAATGCGCTATGTCTACACAAATTACGTACAAGTAAATGCGATCGCTTCGACGATTCTATTACTCCCTGACGATCAAGCTGGCCATACCCATGCCTGTGCCAATGCACATGCTGATGACACCGAGCTGCTGGCCTTGCCTCTCCATTTCCGGGAGCAGACCAGCGAGTTGTCTCGCGCCTGTTGCGCCTAGAGGGTGTCCAAGCTGCAGATGTGTTGTTAGTGCACTGAACAAGGCAGTCAAGTTGCAAACGATGGCAGAAACATACCGCAATAGCGCCACCCTTGGGGTTAACCTTGCTCTGATCAATTCCCAGCTCGCGCACGCAGTACACAGCCTGGCTAGCAAACGCCTCGTTGATCTCCCAGATCCCAACCTCCTCCTTCGAGATTCCAGTATAGTTGAGCAACTTCGGAATAGCAATCGCCGGGCCAATGCCCATCTCATCAGGCCTGCAACCCATGACTTGCGTGCCCGCCCACTTGCCAATGATATTCTTCTCAAGCCCCAACTCCGTAGCCGTGCTCCGCCTCATCATAAGAGCCGCCGCAGCACCATCCGAAACCTGACTGCTATTACCCGCCGTAGCAGTCCCCGTCTCCTTGAAAGCAGGCTTCATCTTCGCCAACCCCTCCGCCGTGCTCGCCGGCCTAATCCCATCATCCTTCGTAACAGTAATCTCCTCCGTCTGCTCCGGCACCTCCGGGTTCGGATGCCAGCGCGTAGTCACAGAGACAATCTCCTTGTCAAACAACCCCTCCGCCTGCGCCTTGGCAGCCTTTTGATGCGACGCGGCCGCAAAAGCGTCCTGATCCCCACGGCTGACACCGTACCGCTCCGCAACATTCTCAGCCGTCAAGCCCATGTTCATAATACACTCCCTCGCATCCTTAGAAGGACTGCTCCTCAGCTCCTCCCACAACTGCGTCGGAATCGCCCTCGAGCCATAATTCTTCGTCATACTCTCCATCCCGCCCCCAATCCCCACATCAATCTGCCCGACCGCAATCGCATTCGCAATCGAAGTAATAGCCGCCAACCCGGAGCTACAAGCGCGGTTCACAGTCTGGAACGAACTCGTTTCCGGGATCCCGGCGTGCAGAGCCGCCATTCGGCCTGCTTTGCTGCCGCCTAGTTCGGAGAGGACGGTGCCGATTTGGACATCGTCAATGAGGCGCGGGTCGAGGTTTGGGGTTGCGGCGAGGGTTGCGCGCAGGACGTGGGCGAGGAGCTCGTGGTCGTGGGCGTCTTTGAAGCCGCCTTTTTTGGCTCGGGTGACGGGCGTGCGGAGGGCGGAGAGGAAGACGATGTCGTTGGGGTGTTTTTGGAGGATGTTTTTGGCGCCTTTTTGGAGGAAGGACATTTTTGAAGGGTTGGCTAGACGCTGGGGTTCGTTGGGGTGGTGGTAGTGGTAGCTGTAGCTTGGAGGGTATGTAACGACTCGGAGCCGAGGCCGTTCACTTGATGTTTTGCTAGAGCTATGGGGAGTGTTGAAGAGAGAAGAGGATAGCTAGGTGTGAGATGAGACGAAGAGAGGAGAAATGCAACACTTACGACGCAGGCGAGCTGAGGCGCGACGAGACCTAGCTAAGTATGTATGGATATCGTGGCATCGCCGGGTGATGATGCCGGAAGTGATGGCGGAAGAGGGACTTGGAGTCGGCTTCGGCAGTCTTTCTCGCGACGGAACAAGGGAAGATGTCTTTTCCTGCCAGGAACGTGCTGCATTTCTCCCTGTGTTCCACACCCCTTGACCTCAAGCGACCAAGGAGTCGGAGGGCGATACGACTATGTTGGCCATCACAACATTTACAGCACTCACAGCGTTATTTCATTAACCAAACGCCCTGGCGATCATGCCACACTACCGTAATATTCTTCGGACTCAACTATTCGGTCGTCGCGAACATCAGCTCGATCAGCTCTAGCGAACCAAGGCTGGAGGTGGATATGGTCCAATCAAAACGAAAGCAAGGTTGTGTATCACTTGACCAGAATACGTTTGATGATGAACACACAGGTGTTCTGCAGTGACGGTGCAAAGTACCTTTAGGTACGCAGTCAAGCAGGTCATTTCTGCTTGCCAACCGCAAAAGATGCAAACCCGCCTGCCAGTTCCATCACCACTCGCATTGACATTCACAAAAAAAACCATCACTTTAATGTCTCCATACACTGAGGCGTTATCAGCGGTCCAATTTATCCTGGCTGCTTCCGTCGTAACTCAACCACCTGCAGTCCTCAAGGTTGGTGGAAAATTGTCACCGTGGCAAATTCGGAGCTCATATCTGTCATTTTGCAAAAAGTCAACAGTGACTGGCCTCAGATCAGAATGGAACGGAAGGCGCTACAAGCCCACACCCAGTGGGTGCCAGTGAAAATCTCGAATGTCGCCTGAAACTGGAACTCTATCAATCATCCTCTGTGGAGCGAGCTGCTTACCTTTGTGTGTCCCAGACTTGGACACTTGAGATTCAGTCACTCGATGGAAGGATATGTCTATTCATCATTGGCGCCAAACCTAACTTGAAATTGCGCTCTCGTACAGGCTTCATTGCGAAATAAGGTTTCTAAAAGTGTAACTTCTTCCAGATCTCAATCAGGAAAGTTTGACACTCACGCGATCACCTACACACTTTCTGCATGGACGCTAACGAGAGTATCCTAGTGGTAAACATCTGACCTTTCGCCCACGTCTACGTCTCTCAACAAAAACCTTCGGCTTCCATCAAGAGTAATTTCGAAAGAAATGATTTGACGATTTACCACAAGGTGAAATTGTGGCACTGCCGGCGGTTTATAACCTCCTTCGCCCTCCTACGTTCTTTCCTACCACCTGCTTCTGCTCTCGACCATCCAACACTCCAAAAGTGTTCGAATACATCAAATCTAGCAAACATGGCGATTCTCAAACCCACCCTTCTCCTGCTCCTAGCTTTGAGCACCCAAGCCCTAGTCCTACCAGCCAAACAGACAAACCCTGCCAACGGCGCCGTCGTTCCCGATGCATTCAGCTCTGTGCCCACCAAAACGGCGCCGACCACGCAATTGCCTGCCGCTCACCCTACATCTCTTGAACCGGAAGTGCAGTCGCATAACAGCACGAAATGGGCCCAACCAACCGCTCCCTCAACCGCCATCCTTGAGCCAGACCCCAAGGACAAGTACATGATCGGCATGCCGACCGGCACGTGCGACTACCGCTTCCAGCTGTCCGGCAAGAAGGATCACTACTTCCTGCGCGGCCGCAACTGGAACATCACCTCCGAACAGCTCCAGGACGCCATCAAGAAAGTCGTCTACAACCTGCCCGAGTTCGGCATCTCGGACGTCGGCGGCGCCGATACGGACGGCAAGTATCGTCCCAAGAAAAGCGCCCCTGACGACCTGATTACTTTCAAGTACGGCGAGAGGTTCGTGCCAGGAAGGCCGCTACGCAACAGCATCCAGGAGTTCGACGCCGAGGTGAGTTTGTCTCTTACTTCACTACATATTCCTCCCCTTCCCATTCCTGCCACGCCACTCCAAGATCCGACAACTAACACTTCCCCTCCATCACAGTGGTTCATCCCCACCGATCCCCACCCCAGCAAGGGCCAGAACATGCGAATCGACCTGGAGGTCGAATTCGAACGTATGCTCTCCACCTTCCCCAAGTACAGTGACCGCAGGAGAGTCGGCATTACTTGCACCAAACTGCCGGATGACAATGATTCGCCCTGGCACCCGTTTGTGCAGGCAGGGGATCTTGGCTGGCAAAATGCCACCGGTGGGACTTCTCTCGTAGATCGAATACTTAATGGCGAGCCGCCGGAGACGCTTGCGGAGTGAGATTGACTGACCGGCTGTTATTAGTTGGTGGGATATCATATTTGGCGAAAAGAATTGATTTTTGGGAGTTTGGCTATGTTTCTGCTTTTGGAGTTGGGGTTAGTTACCTAGTTTTGCGATGATCTTTGGTCTTGATTCCGATCGCAGAACTTGCTTGTTCGATGACTTTCGATTATCTTTAGATAGAATAGACAAACAAAGAAAAAGGTTAAACCCATTTCTCAAGAAACAAATTTGCAAGGCTATCCATGAAAAATAAGAATGCTGAAACGAAACACCAATACCTGCAACCACGTATATACCACTACAGTACACATCCATGACACTAAGTTACTAATAGTGACTAAAGCAATAAACAATCTAACTTATGTAGCAGCAGTCGCAAAATCCTCGCGTCCAGAAATTCATCTTGCGATTTCCTTTTCCTTTTTCTTTCCGCAACCAGGACTTGCACTTCCCACCATCTAATCCAATATATCAAGCCTAGAATAAGATCACCAGACCCTCAACGGAAGAGAAAAAAAATCAGAAGATGTCCCCCACCACCACCGCCAATATAACAATCCGCCCCCGCCACCCAAGCGACCTCCCCTCCTGCGCCTCACTCCTCGCCCGCGTCCACGCCAAAGACCGCTACCCGATCCAAGGCATCTCCCACGCAATCGAATTCCTCTCTTCGGCCGACACAATCGCGTCCTGGGTAGCAGTAGCAGAACGAGAAGCAGAAACAACAATCAACGAAAACCCCACTCCCCTCGAAGAAGAAGAAGGAGAAGAAGAAGGCAAGAAGACCAGTCATGCCACCACCAAACCAGAACCCCCCCGCATCCTAGCCCACATCTCCCTCACCTCCCCCCCTCCCAACTCAACCGACCCAGCCGTCGTTCTTTGGCGTTCCCAACAACAAGAACATCCAGAATCACAACCAGAGCCATATCCCGAGCCCGTGGCAGTTCTAGAAAGACTCTTCGTCGACCCCAACGCGAGAGGACAAGGGCTAGCGGAGGATTTGATCCGAGTTGTGAGCTCTGCTGCTGGGGAAAGGGGGCAGCGGTGTGTGCTTTTCGCTTTGGTGAAGGATGCGGGGGCTATGAGGTTGTATGAGCGGGTTGGGTGGAGGGTTTTTGGGAGGGGGGTGTATAGGTATGGGTATGAGGAGGAGGGGGAGGGGGAGGGAAGGGAGATGGAGATGGAGGCGGTTTGTTTTGTTGCGCCGGGGAGTGATGGTGGTGCTGTTGTTGGGAGGGAGGGAAGGTGAGGTGGGGTGATTTAGTGAGGTGGATGAGTCGTTTTGTGAGGTTTGTATAAAGTCATTTGCCATGGTGGAAAGGTTCTAATAAGGATGTTGTGAACACTTTCCCTTTCCATTTCTTACGCCTGCCTAAGGATAGAAAAAAGGGACTAATTTACACTCGCGCCCAAAAAGGATCCAAAAGAAAGAATTTTGAAGTTTCTCCCTTTTCCCAATTTTGCTGCCCCGTGCTAATAAGGGCAGCCATTTCGCGCCAGAACCCCGATCCGCCTAGACCCATTTCATATTGCTGCGACTCGATATTGTTGGAGCGAATGCATAGTCCGTTGCTCCAAAGCCAGTCCTCGTGTTGAGGAGTTATGTGCAAGCAGTGACTGCTTACCTGTTGCGGCCGGAGCGCCTGGGCTGACCAGACTCGGTGGCAGCCTTCTTGGGCTCCTTCTTGGGTTTCTCGGCCTTGGGGGCGTTGGAGTTCTTTGCGGGCCTGCCCTTCTTCTTGGGTGGAGGTGCGTCGCCGTTCTCCTTGGGCTCGTCGGCTTTGTCGGCTTTCTTCTCGTCGGCCTTGTCGTCGGTCTTTTTTTCGGAGTCGTCTTCGGCCTTTCGCTTGTCGCCGGCCTGAGCGTCGCCATTGGTCTCTTTCTCGGCGTCCTTCTTCTCGTCGCCGTTCTCCTTCTTGTCGTCGTCTTTCTCCTCGGCGTCCTTTGCGTCGGACTTCTCTTCGGACTTGTCGTCGCCGTTCTTCTTGGCGTCTTCGCCGTCCTTCTTCTCTTCGGACTTTTCCTCGCCATCCTTCTTCTCATCGCTGGACTTGTCGCCCTTCTCCTGGACCTCAAGCTCGCTCGCACGCTTCACGACATCATGGCCGCTTCGCTCGACGCGCACGGCGGGGTTCTCAGGCTCGGCGTTTTTCTTGACCTCGTTGCCGTTCTTGGTCTCCATGGTGAGCTCGCCTTCGGTCGCGACCTCGCTGGCAACGCCGCCGGGCTTGCCGCCACCCCACTGCCAGGCAACTGGACACATGTCAGCGTGTGTGCTTGCGACGAACGTGACGGACTTGGAAATGTTGTTGACGAGAAAGTGGAAACGTCGACATCCGACACATCCGCGACGATGAAATCGTTGGAGGTTCGTCGATGGTCGCATTGGCTGGTTCTCAATGGGTAGGTTGAGATGAGATGCAACCGACGCGTATCGCGGGGTCAGACACACGACGCGTGCATAAAGAAGTCATGATCACGCGACAATTGCGATTGAAGCTGAAGTGATGGTCGCAGAATCGATGCGACTCGACGAAAATGGAACAATCACGTACCCTGGTCACCTTCTTCGATCTTAGAGTCAGTCATTGTGGTGTTCGAGTCGTGGTCTTGGCGCTGAAGTAGGCGATGGTAAGTGTGTGACTGGCGCGTCGATATTAGATGTGCGATATGAGTCGCGAGTTTATGATGTACCTTGGAGAGTGGGTTGAGGGAGGAATGGAGTGTTGTGTGGTGAAGGAGGAAGAATGGCGCAAAGCTGGGAGGGATTGAAGTGAGGTGCTGTAAAGCTGGATGGAAGCTTCGCGTTTCGTCATACCACCTACCGAGCGCCGACAATATTGGAGACGGCTGGGGAAAAAGACGCTAGGCACGATCCGAAGCGCTTCCAGATGTTCTGAACCGAGACACGCGTTGCCATGCACGATCGCGTCGGATGCGTAAGTGAAGCCTTCGGGACTGACTCTCTTCTTCAGACCTGTCTCAGTGTTGTGATCACATGTCCGTCAATGCGTTGTTTGGACCTCACTTACTTGCCAGCATGTCGAAAGCAATCCTCTCCACTAGCGATGCGAGACGACTACTGCACTGTGAGACTCGAGACAGGCGACTCGAGATCAGTGACACGTCTGTCTTCTTTCGTGACGGCAGCGAGTGTCGACTCCAAAAGTGTGACTTGCCGCCGCGCATGATTCCATTGTACTGTTGCTCACGTCGAGGAGACAGGATGTATGCAATCATCGTGCTCTTGAAGGTTCCGCCACTCAGTACTGACGGCACGTGATAGAACCTGAACATGTGATTATCATCCAGACCTCACTCGTTATGGCGATTTTAGTTCAAACAAAACATCACTGTATGGATGGAGTGAGTACTCGAAGTTTGCAGGTTGTACAATGGCTTTGCTTTCACAAGTCCCCCGCCAGCGTGCACCATTCCTCTCTCTCTCGCCCCCTGGCATGCTTGACTTCACTTCACCAGAGTGGCGTCGCCAAGAAGACAGTGGAGCAATGTCAGTAAAGGATCGCGAGGACGAATGTCGTTAAAAGACACCTTGACTTCCGGCGCTTGGTCAACCCAATCTCACCACCACACTTTTCCCAACATCGACACAGGCCGCGGCCACACCTCTCCGCGTCATCACTCCAAGCAAGTCCTGTGCATCCAATGTATGTTGTTCAAATGTCTCTTTCCTCGCCGCGACCACTAAGGTACTAACATTGCGTAGCATGGACTCGACCAGCAATCTGTCCTCGGGCGAGCCTTCCTCGATCGAGACCCTACCGACCACGGTGACTCGCACGAGCTTTTACGAAGCTGCGCAAGCAGTCCTCAGCACAAACGAGCTGATCTGCGACATTATCGTTCGCCTACCTCTAGATGACATTGTTATCGCCACCGGGGTCTGCCGAGCCTGGCGCCAGGCCCTCAAGGACAACGTAGCGGTCCAGCAGGCGATGTTCCTTACACCGGACAACTCACACAAGATCACGACCACCGAAGGCTCCCTCTCAAAGCTCCTCGAAGACATCACTCGCAAAGAGAACTCGACCATCGTCGAACTCCACCCATTTATCAGCAGGATTTGCGGTCAGACTTTGTCGGCGCATGCGTACATTCTCACCACAGCCCTATCGATCCCTGCCGACTGTGGCTCTAGAGTTGGGCTGGAAAACCAGCCAACCTACAAACACTCGGCTGGTGCTTGGCGCGATATTTCATCACCCAGCCACCCATCACATCCGTCCGAGTCGTCTTCTACCCAAGCCAAAGTATTGACGCCATCCGCGCCACCGTAGACTGGCGCCTCCGGGAACACAAGTTCATCCGCAACAAGGGTATCAAATTGGGAGCGCTACATGACTTCATTCACTCGAAGGTGAACGTCTTCAGGCCGAGTGTCCTCGTGATGGTTGTCGTCCCAAAAAAATTCACGTTGAGCCACGAAGTAGCCTACAGAACTTGTTGGTAAGTTCGCGATGGTAAGATCCACAGCAAGCTTCCGGTACTGCGCTATCTTGCAGTCTCGGGAGCCTGAGAGCAGCACACAGAGCAGAGATCAAGAGCGTCTCCGGAGGGCGAAGAGCTCCAAGGTTATCAATAAGGAGAAGCAGCAAGATCGGTGTGCTACGTGGCTGACGGACTGATTATTGCGCTCGAATCTGATGCTTTCAAATGAGGTACTATGGGGATTTCTTAAGTGTTTGCACGATGCGAGCAAAGGCATGGGCCGCGGGACGAGCATGCTAGACGAACAGCGGGTCGAGCTTCAAGCTCGAGTCCAATGGTTTGGACATTCGGTACGTGGCAGACTTACACATACCCCTCTATCTCGTGATCGCCGTCGTGATCTCACTCTTCATGTGAAGTGCATGGCGATTCCTGTCTAGGTATGTGTATGGTGAGCAGAGCGACGGCATCCCACCTTGGCGAATATGGTGCGGTGTGGTTGCTGTCGGAGTCACCAGCCTGCATCAGACTTCACTCCTGCCTCTCGTTCCTGACCTCACTTCACTTGCGCGGTGTTGCCAAGACAGACCCTGCATCGCTCCTTCCCCAAAAAGTCACCGCCTGAGCAAATGCTGTCATAAACAAATGCCTACAAGCAACTCATGTCAAGAGTTTTGCGTTCTGCTTTCGAACGAACCTTTCTCAACATCGACACCAACATCCACTACCCTACCCAAAACATGCACCACTGCTGCATCCAAGTTCACCTCACTTGAAGTAGGTTCCCAGCATTCCTCTCCCGTGACTGCAACTGCGACTGACAATTAATAGCATGGCCTCAACGAGCGAGCCATCCTCGGACCAACCTCCAACCTCGACCGACATGGCCACCTCACCTCCCCAACCGGCCGCACACGCCGTACTCAACACCAACGAATTGCTTTGCGACATCATCACCCGCCTCAAATTCAAAGAAGTCTTCGCCGCGACCGCCGTCTGCCAAACCTGGCGTAAGGCTTTGAAGGACAATTTGGCTATCCAGCAGGCCTTGTTCCTCGCTCCCGTAGAAGTCCGCGATATCTTGTCCGAAGTCGACTGTCTCTCCATGAGCCTCGAGGACATCCCTCGCAACAAGTACACGATCGTTGGAGAGCGCCACACTCATCTCCCGGACACCTGGACAGCAGGAAGCCCTATCTACGACTACGAGTTGCGGCAGATGCCGATCTTTAAGCGTCCATTCGGTGTTTGGGCAGACATGTTCGTCACGCAGCCACCAATCAAGACAGTCACCGTCTCCATGCGTCTTCCCTGGGTCAGATTATACAAAGCGTTGCGTGATGAACAAGTGGACTTCGAATGCGATACCGGCGTCAAACTGGGAGGGCTCCACGAATTCTGCAGATCACTGTTGCAGTCAAACCCCAAAGCAAACAGAGTCAGTTTGAGTTATCGCTTTGAGGAAAAAGGATACTTTGGTCGCTGGGAAGTTCGCAACGGCAAAGTCGTTCGTCAAACCCGGCCACGTTTCATCGAAATTCAAGACGAGATGGAGTTCTGACGATGACTCCGACTTTGACGAGTAGAGGTATGAGGACTACGGCGGTGATTCCGATGAAGAGTGTTGGCGGGATGACGACGACGACGACGACGACGACGAAGACAACAATGGCGAGCATTCGGGTTGGTAAACGCGTTAAGTTGTGATGCGACGTGTGATCTCTTCCGGCGCGTGGAGCGGGCAAACGCAGTTGTCACACATTGCGGACGGGAAGTTGGAACACAGAGAACGTGATGAATGGCGAACGAACTGAACACGCGTGAAGGCGGAAACTCATCCTCATGCTGCGTAACGGAGACAGGGCTGGGCTGGAGTTTCTAGAGTGGAAGTTGGTGAGAGCACTCAGAGTCCAGATACAGAATGAATGAACTTTCGCATCATTGTCTAGCACTGTGCTGGGTTGTAGTACGCTTCAAACCCAAAGTCCCGAAGTCCAAACCGAATTGTGCAATAATTACAGATATTCATGAAAGCTTCTACCCAAGCAGCCTAATCTACAGCTTCCTACTCATCCGAATCACTATCATCCAACACAAAGCCCGCCCGAATTCTCCTAGCAGGAGGCTTCTTGCTCACAGGCGCCTCATCTTCATCCTCATCATCGTCCGCGGCCGCTATAGGTGCTTCTTTCTCGGAAACAATACCATCGTCCACAATTTCCATTGGCCCAGGGGAAGAGTGCTGAGGCGAAGACTGAACATCACCAACTCCACCGTCCTCATCTTCAGCCGCATCAGCATCAGCATCAACATCGGCATCAGCATCATCATCATCCAGCCCCGACAAAACGCTCTCAACAAGCTCATCCTCGTCCTCGCCTAACGCCCTCGCAACCTCCCTAGCCTTAGCCCGCACCTCCTTCTTCCCAGCCTTCTTCCCGTTCTTCTTCCCCTTCCCATCAGCGCCCTTCCCAACCTCATTCATCTCCTGCAACAATTGATTGCGAATAATCCCCTTCATCTTCTGCCTGCGCTCCTCCTCCAACCTAAAGAACTCCGCGTCGCCCTCGGCATCACTCTCGTCATCACTAGCAGTGATAAATAACCTACTCTTGATCTTCGCATTCCGCTCGCGCTCTTTCTCACGCCTGCTTTCGGCGCGGCGCTCGGCGTCCGAGTCGGTGGCGTCTTCGCCTGCGTTGCGGCGCTGGAGTCTGCGTTTCTTCTTGGGGGCTTCGTCGTCGTCGTCGTCGTCGTCCGCGCCTTCGTTCTGTTTGCGTTTTTCGCGCATGTTGGGTGGGAACATGGGTGCGTCGGCGTCGGCGTCGCTGGCGCCTTCTTCTGCGTCTGAGGCGTCGCCGAAGGGGCCTGTGGTTTCGCGGCGGACGTAGGAGCCTTTGGCGCGGGTCATGTCGGTGGCGGAGCGGCCGTCGAAGCTCGGAGGGTCGAATTCAGCTTGTTGGATTTTCGTGACGATCTCGTTGAGTTTGGCGGAGGACAGTTCGCCGGGGATGATCCAGGAGGCTTCGGTGTCTTCTGCAACGCCGAGGCGTTGGTAGCCTACGGCTGTCAGGAGGAGACGGAGGTGCTTGTCTTTGAAGAGGGCGAGTTTGCGTTCGGCGGAGTCGCCGGGTTGGAGGAAGATGTTGGGCGATGTGGATGTTGCTTCCCACTCCTCGGGGTCGGCGCCTTCTGGCATCTCGTGGCGATGGGCGATTTCGAAGGCTTCTCTTTCGTCGGCGGCTCGTTTGACTTCATCTCTCACCCAACTGACTTCACCCGCCTTGTTGTGTTCCAGCATGACACCGACGGCAACTCCGACTTTCTGCCCGTCGGTGATGTTCGCTTTGAAGTCGAGTTCTGCAGGAGGTCTCGGCGTCGCCTTTTCGACTACTCTGTCATATCCGTTCTGCATGTAGAAGACAGTATTGCCCATCTTGCTGAACAACATCTCGATCATACACATCTCCTTCCACCCCTCGCCCTCTGTGTCCTTCGACACCCACTTGACGCACCGCCTGAAGATCTGCTGCACTAGCTGCTCCCATTCTTTGAAGCCTTCAGTGTCAGGATTTAGGCCTTCAGGACCCTTGATCAGGCGATGGAAGAGAAGCAAGATGTCCACGCGGAAGAGCAAGACCGCCAGTTCGTTTTTGAAAGCCAGCCGGTAGAAGTATCGATGACATCGTTTGAGTTGCTCGGGTGTCAGATCGTTGTAGAAGTTTAGCAGCGACAAGAAAGTGTCGACGCATTTCTGATTCATGAATTTGGCGCTGAACTTGGCAAAATCGAACTTGCGTTCGGACGCTGCCTGGTACAATTCGCGTTCTTCCTCTTCAGCTTCTTCGGCGTCTTCTTCTGCTGCCACGGGGTCCGCCTCGGTGCCTTCGGGCTGCTGTTTCTGTTTTTGTTTCTGCTTTCGCCTAGCGCGCCTCTTTGATCGGATTTGCAAGTCGACGTTGACCTTGCTGTACCTCTCGAGCATGCGTACGAAGACATGTGTGCACTCCGTGACGGCATCAAGGTACGCGAAGCCTTGACGGTTGTAGCCTCGCAGGAGTTGTAATATCCGATCATGAGTTGACTCTTCGTAGAAGATGCGATTTTGAATGTTCTCTGCGATCTCCTGGTCTTCTTCGTCTGGACTCTCCGCCATTGACTGTACGGTCAGTAAGATCTGGGTGAAGGCGAGCATCGTACTTTGCACCGTCTGCCAGTTCTTCTCGTCCAGGTAATTTTGCATGGAGCGGTTGAGCAACACAAATGTCTCTTGATCAAGCACAGCAGCGATGTATGCATAGCTGTTCTCTTGCGCGCTTGCTACGGTTGCAACACCATTTCTCTGATTTTCTAATGCAACATGTTCGTGCCGTGCCGTGGCGGCGTTGAGGAACCAAGAGATCAGGTAGAAGTATTGCTTCACGTTCTCCGCAGTATGCCGTTCGAAATTCGAGTCTCGCTCGATCAATTTGCGCAAGGCGAGGAACAGAGGGTTGAACGATGAGTCCAGGAAGTCTTCGATAAAGATCCGCAAGGCCCTCGTCGCCGAGTCGTCAATCTCGCACTTTTCACCGATTGCCAGTTGCTCATTAGCGTCTTGTGTGTTCTTCCCGCGGTACTTCGGCTTGTCCCACTTCTTGCTCTTGTCCATGTGGTATAGAGTCTGCTCGTCATTGGTGATGCTGTGTTGACCAGTGACTGTGGAGTACTTTGTATCGTCTCGCTTCAACCAGACCATGGTGCCAAAGCGGTTGTGTCTTGTCGGCGCATGTTTCTTGTAGCCATTGAGCATTGCCTTCTCTTTTGAAAGTAGATCTTTGAACTCCTTTGTGTTGTTCCGCTCAATCTGCTTTTTCGCCATGAACAACTTCTTGGGGTCAATACCCTTCAAGATGTGGAACAGAGCCTCAAGCTGTGTGACAATGTTATCCTGAAATTCGTCACCGGACCCAGATCCCACAGTAAGAAGGAAGTTGAAAATGTCCTGGTTGGACAATACCGAGATCGTAGTTGAGCGTGTGATTTCGTTCTCGTCTCCTTGACTCGGCATGTGTTGCGGTTGCGTGATCATTGCAATGTTTCGGATCAAGTTCAACACCAGCCCAATGATTGCCTTGTCGTTGGTCGATCGCTCTGCTCTCGGCTGTGCCATGGCTGGCAGACATATCCGAACAACAGTCCGCAAGATCTCGGCATTTTCAAAATGTAGCAATGCGCGCTTGTATCCAACTTGCGCCAACTTCAGGTAGGGTATGTGTTTGTGGAAGTTGCGTGTCATGTCATCGTCATGCAGACCATCCTCCAGCGGATCCGTCAACACAGTAAGCAACTGCAAACATCCCAGCGCCGTCCTGCTCTTCAATCGACTCTCCGTCCCGCTCTCGGGAAATTGTGCGAGAATCTCCAGCAAGTCTCCTTTTACTATGTTGTCGTGGGCGAGGCATCGCCGTACGTCGAAGCGCTTGTATTTATAGTCGTGTAGTCGTAACCATCGTAGCAGGTCTTTCAAGACCGCGGTTGCATCGTCACCGATTGCTGTGCTCTGTTAGCTGGTGTGCTTGCTCGGTATTTCGGAGACGTGAATACCGTAGGAATCATCGTATGTCGAGCGGCCACCGAGAGCCGTGACCAGGCTCCCGACATATGCCCTGACATCTTCATCGACCGTTTCGCTCTTCTCCCATAGCTCCATGGTTGCTTGCGTGGAAGATGGTATTCGTCCGTCGTGATCTTCACGTACTAGTAGTTCAATCGCCAATAAGCGGGCGACGCGACGAGACGCGACGGACTAGATTGAGCACACCGCGTAGTTTTCAGAACACTTAATCATTTATCGGAGAGATGGACCTCGGCGAGCTCGGCACAGCTCGACGAGACGACGCAATGGAGGATCTTAAGCCGCTTCGGCGGATGTACCTTGCTGCCATGGACACATTTTCTACACGGTAATCAGCTTCCCGATTTCTTTGCACGTTTCCCTGTATATCAAAATGCTGTCAAGAGCAATCGCACGAACCCTCCCGAGGCACGCCGCACGCCAACCATGTCGCCAGTTCAGCTCCGGCCAGCGACTGGCAGCGGCGAAGGTTAAGAAGCTGGGTGTCATTGGCGCTGGACAGATGGTATGGAATATCTATTGTATACGAGAACACACTTCCAGTAAGATGGCTGATCGGATGGCTGCGTGTAGGGTCTCGGAATAGCATTGGTTGCTGCTCGCGCCGCTGGCGTTCCTGTCAAAGTCCTGGACAACAGTCAAAAGTCACTGGACAAGGGCCTGGCATTCGCTGGTACGCTCTGAATTGCTGCTGAACTTTCAGATCGGTATTTTAACATACCCATAGACAAGCTCCTCGCCAAAGATGTATCCAAGCAAAAGCTCAGCCAATCCGACGCCGACGAAGCCCGCGCGCGTCTCACCACCACCTCCAACATGGACGACTTCCACGACGTCGACATGGTCATCGAAGCCGTTCCCGAGATCCTCGACCTGAAACTCAAGATCTTCGCCAGCCTCGCTCAGATCTGTCCATCACACGCCATCCTCTCAACAAACACCTCATCGATCAGCATCACCCGCATCGCGGCTGCCACAACGAATGACCCCACAGACCTATCCGCCAGCAGCCGGGTGATCAGCACCCACTTCATGAACCCCGTGCCCGTACAAAAGGGCGTGGAAGTCATCACAGGCTTGCAAACATCCCCCGAGACCCTCGCGACAGCCCTGGAATTCTGCAAGCGCATGGGTAAAATCCCATCTCTTTCCGCAGACTCGCCCGGCTTCCTTGCCAACCGCATCCTCATGCCCTACATCAACGAGGCGATCATCGCGCTAGAGACTGGTGTTGGCGACAAAGAGAGCATCGATGCGATCATGAAGAACGGAACGGGCGTGCCGATGGGTCCGCTGCAGTTGGCGGATTTCATCGGATTGGACACTTGCTTAAGCATCATGGAAGTATTGCACTCGGGTCTTGGAGACTCGAAATACAGGCCTGCTGTTAGGCTCAGGCAGATGGTTGATGCTGGTTGGCTTGGGAAGAAGTCTGGTAAGGGATTTTATGAGTATTGAGGAATGAACTTGAAAGAGCGAAACAGCATGCGCTTTTGAGTGCGTATCTATACCAGGACGACATGGCATCCCAAAGACACACCAAGTGTTGACCTTCCAATTCCATGTAGCTCGACGAGACCCTCCAGCGGCTTGGTAACCAGCCCAATCTCGTCCAACACAACAGGGTTGATCAAGCAAACCACGATGAACCATTAATACGCAACAATACAGCAAGGATTTCAGCGGAATACATTGAGGAGAAAATTGAACATGTGATTCTTTGGGTCAGACTAACTAACAGGCGGCTAACACGCACGTAATAGCCTGTCTGCCTTGCGGTCTTCTCACACCTTCATGACTGATTAAGTACTTTTTTTCTTAGTCATCTTGTGTATGATTCTTTTGGAAACGCTCGCACCCTCGACTCGACCCGACTCACGCACAAATGCAATCACGCCTGGCACTCAGACCCGAAAATGCTGTCGACCATCTCGCCACCACGAACAGCAAGAATGGAAAGAAGCGAATCACTCAGACCGTGCGTCTTCTCATTGCAACCCTGCAACCAAAGGCCCGCATCCTCCGCAACCGCGCCCGGCGCAGTCTCAACCCTGTAGTTCCTGCCCACGCCCCAGCGCTGCGCGGGATCCCGCCCACCACCAGGCATCAAGTGGCGCACATTGCCCAGCATCTCCTCGTGCGCATTCCGCACATACCCGCTCGCAACAACGACCAAGTCGACGTCCAGCGCCTCCTCGCCCGCCCGCTTCCCCGCGCAGAACGTGCCCGTCTCGTTGCGCAGGTTCAGGCGCAGCGCCGCTTTGCTCGACCCGGGCAGCTCGGCGACGCTCGCGATCGTGCGGTGGTTGCGGATGCGCTGCGGCCAGTCCTCCTCGCGGTCGTACAGGATCTTCTGCGTGTACATGGCCGTGTAGATCTCCTCGAGCAGCTCGATGCGCACGACGCCGTAGTTGGTCGCCTTGTCGCGCGCGATCGCTTCCGCGCGGATCGCCGGGTCCTGCGACCAGACGTCGTCGACGCGCTCCGGGTCGAAGATCTCGTTGACGAAGGGCGAGTCGTCGCTGGGCTTGAGGGCTGCGCCGCGGATGATCAGGTTCGTTTGGCAGGAGGGGTAGCGGGCGTGCAGGTTGTGGAAAACCTCGGCGGCGCTCTGGCCGCCGCCGATGACGGCCACTGAGCGTGGCGTTTGCCCGGGCGGGAAGATCTGGTCGATGTGCGTGGCGTACTGCGAGCTGTGGATGACTCGGGGGTGGTTGGCGGGGATTTCTTTGGGGATGCTGGGGCGGCCGCCTGCGGCGATGACTACGTGCTTGCCGCGGGTGACGGTCTGGCGGCCGGTCGTTCGGTCGGTCGAGGTGACTTTGAATTCTTCGGCGGCGCCGGTTTGGGGGTTGGTGCGGCTGACGTCGACGGAGGTGACGTCCTGGCCGTATTCTACTACTTCCTCAAAGTGCTCGGCGCACCACCGCATGTAGTCCTCGTATTCGATGCGTTGGGGGAGGAAAGTGCCGAGGTTGGTGAAGGAGACGAGTCTGTTGTTCTCGTGCAGGTAGTTCAAGAATGTGAACTCGCTGCGAGGGTTCCTGAGCGTGGCCATGTCCTTGATGAAAGTGATCTGCATCTTGGCGCCGGGCAGCAGCATGCCGGCATGCCATGCGAACTGCTGTTGACGTTCCAGGAAACGGACTTTGGGGGTGGAAGTGCCCAGGGCGAGCTCGCCTTTGTCAAGAGCATCGTGCAGGGCGACGGCGATGGCCAGAGAGGCAGGGCCGAAACCCACGCATACTAGATCTTGGACCTCGCTGTCGGGATACCTCTGGAGGTGTGAGCCTGGCACAGCGTGGCGGCCGGCGCGATGGCCGTTTGTTTGAATCATGTTCATGGTGCTTTCGCTGCCGTTGCTACTTGTAGTAGGCGAAAGCGGGACGGCATGTGGTGACATCGCCAACGTTTTGGATGGACGTACAGTAAGTACAGTATTGACGAGACGCACTGAAGGGCTGCCGAGTGATGATGTAGTCGGCAGTGTGATATGGTGGGATGGTTTGGCGGCTATACCTTCGGATCTGATAACCAAAGATCTAAGAGAGGTCGACTCTCTGACGAGATGGCGGAAATTATTTTTGATCGCCTCTCACGGTCCGACTCGACGACGAAAGTGACTGGCCTGGAGATTCCGAGATCGGCGCCGAGGCATGAGCATGGGAATGGGTAGGAAAGGGAATAGTCGAACCTCACCGTAGTGGTAGTGTGGTATGGTAGTAACTAACGTCAACATCTAGTCTATGTAGCTAGCCCTGGGCCTGCCTGGCGTTGGGCAAAAGAACCCGTCCAGCGCACCGATCAATTCCATCATGTTTCATCCACCGGCGTCAGTAGGTAATTGGTGAGGGCGGCTTTTGGTTTGCGTACCCTTTGTTGCTCGGCCCGCTCTCGCGCCTAGGATCCATCGTCTGTCGTGGTCCATCGTCAGCGGCCAGCGCCAAAAGGCTAAAAAAGAGCGAAAAAGACACATGCTGGCGGTGCCCACACCACATCACCAACCCGCCCGTGCTGCCACCCAGACATGCCTCCAGCTGCATGGAAAGGCGTAGCAGACCCGCCTTCCATGCAGACTCGATGCAGGCGTGCGAAAATCTCCTCACCACAGGAACCGCGAGTGGTGACGCATGCTAAGCGACGCTGCAGAGCTACAGACAAATCATCTATACTAGGCTGGAAGTATAGGGAAGGGGTGTACGAGTTGTACGACTACTGGTACGAGAGGCTACATGGACATCAGCCGATTCCATCATTGATCATCGTCCACGAGACCGCGATGGTGCGCTGCGCGTTGAGGGCTTGAGGTTACGTTTGTGGTTGTGGTTAGTCGCCATTACAGTAATTTGATTAAAGCGTCCCCATCCAATGACACCGCCTGGGTGACAAGGATCTGATAAAATTTCTGTTCAAACTCTCGTGACGCATCTGCCGCGGCAGGCTCCATCGGCGTGTAGTTCGAAAAAGGTTATCAGATCCGTCTCCAGTCCGTGCTGGAACCACAACAACGCGACGAGGGGCGGGCGATTTCGCGCAGAGACTCTCGGACGCGCGTGGGGGGGGTTTGTGTCCAAGTCGCAAACCTGGGCTAGAGCGAGGGCTCAAGGAACCTTGATGAGTTCGTGTTGGGTGTGCTCCGAATATCTGCACAAAGGTGGATTTGTAGACACACCCGTACACCAAACACCCCAGCTGATTCGATTCGATGCCCCCCCAATATCGACAAAATCCGTTGATTCGCATTTCAGCTCCGTGTGCTTTGGCGAGGATCGACGAGTTCCTTCGCCTTTCTGCAGTCAGCCTTGCCTTGCCTTGCCTTGCCTCGCTCCCATGGCTGATGTCGACGCAGGCACGCAGGCCTCGGGAAGTCTTGTCGAATGTTCGCTGCGCCGGGTGGTGGTTACCAAGAGCTGCGGGTGAGCGGATCGTACGCGGATAATGGCGGTTCAAGCTTGGTATTGTACGGATTCATGCAGGCCAAGTGATCCTGCCCTGCTGTACACTATGTAGAGTAGCTCTTTGCGTGACATGTCGACTGGGACAAAGAGTACTGCCACAGTCGGTCAAATCTGTCTCGGTCTGCTTGACCTCGGAGGAAGCAGTAGACGCAGAAAGTAATGTAGGAGACGGCGGGAGAAGATTGTTTCACTCTGTCGAAACACAACTACCTCACAGGACAGGGAAATAATAGCAACAAGACGACCGTGTAGGTATGCCGATGGTCGGTTTCAGGTACGGAACGCTAGAAAAACGAACAAAAAAATAACAACAATCACATCCCAGGGGAAGAAAACCGCAAAACTTTTTTTTTCTCAAGCAACAGCCTGTGCCTTCGCCATACTAGCATACAGCCCGCCCTTCTCCATCAGCTCCCTGTGCGTGCCCGTTTCCACAATAGCCCCTTGATCGAACACGATGATCCGATCCATGTGCTGAATACTCGCCAGGCGATGGGCGACGGTGATGGTGGTGCGTCCCATCGACGCGGTGGCCAACGAGTCCTGCACCATACGCTCGCTGTGCGCGTCCAGAGCGCTGGTGGGTTCG